>ERZ500990.2-NODE-2-length-279741-cov-27.546963_pt1 | contig 279741 bp, 239 predicted proteins | sample MGYA00248876_ERZ500990 | MGnify/ENA primary metagenome ERZ500990 (study PRJEB25958, sample SAMN03398517) | human skin metagenome | study: EMG produced TPA metagenomics assembly of the Human Skin Microbiome Metagenome (human skin metagenome) data set.
TGCATGTGTTAAGCACGCCGCCAGCGTTCGTCCTGAGCCAGGATCAAACTCTCCAATGAAAAAATATCACCCACCCACACACGCACACACACAGCACGCACACAGGCAACAGTGACACCACGAAGAATCCAATACACTAACCCCAAACACTAACCAAAAAATATTCAGTCACATGTCCAGAATCACAAAGGAATCATAAACAAATCCGACACATCCACAACAAACAGATGCATCAAAAACTATTGACTATCAAAGACACACTGTTGAGTTCTCAAACATCACACCCACCACAACAATCCCCACACAAACCATGCAGAAACCATCACAAGGCGACCCGACCAACCCTACCACACCAACCCCGAAACCACAAAACCACGATCCCAGAACCAGCCAGCAGAACCAGCCAACCACACCACCACCAAAGCAGCAGCCCGGAAAACCATACCGGAACCCTCCCCCGCCGTCAAACCCGACAAGAAAACATCCCAAACACAGCCACCACCAAGAACCACACACGCAGCCCCCAACGGCCCAACACACACTACACACACCCCCACCACCAACACAAACCCACAAAACAGCCGAGGCGCTTGTCTGGCACGCATCTGCGGGTACACAAAATCGTCCGGGGACCGCCCAACTAGCGGCCCCCGGACGGATCATGATCAGGACAGGTCAGCGAGTCAGAGCACCCACAGTCTTCTTTCCACGGCGGACCAGGGCGACACGGCCACATAGGAAGTCGTCGTCAGTCAGACGCTGATCAGGATCGGCGACTTTAACATTGTTGAGGTAAGCCCCACCCTCGGCGACAGCACGCCTGCCCGCAGACTTGGTGTCAACCACACCAGCGGCAACCATCGCGCCAACCACTGTCGGGTACTCGCCACCTTCATGATGGGCGGCACCGAGCTCGTCAGACAGAGAGAGCACCGTCCGCTCATCGAGGTCGCGCAACTCGCCACGTCCGAAGATGGCCTGGGCTGCAGCCTCGGCAGCCTTGCGCTGCTCCACACCATGCACCAGATCGGTCAGGTCGTCCGCAAGGCAATGCTGAGCCGCTCTACGCCACGGTTCCTCCTCAGTCTTACGGGCAAGATCCTCAATCTCCTCCCGAGAACGAGGGCTAAAGATTTTGAGGTACTCAATGACCTTTGAGTCCTCCGCGTTGAGGAAGAATTGATGAAAGGCATAGGCGCTCGTCAACTCAGGATCCACCCATACCGTCCCAGACTCCGTCTTGCCGTACTTGGTACCGTCGGCCTTAGTAATCAACGGAGTCACCAACCCATGGACAACGTCACCGGTCGTCTTGCGAATGAACTCAGCACCGGCAGTGATGTTTCCCCACTGATCCTGAGCACCCGTTTGTAACGTACAGCCATAGCGTTTATGAAGTTCGTAGAAGTCCAGCGACTGCAACAGGACGTAGCTGAACTCCGTGTATGAGATACCGCTTTCTAGTCGTCGGGCAACGACGTCGCGGGCGAGCATACGGTTGACTGAGAAATGCTTGCCGACGTCGCGCAGCAAGTCTAGGGCTGTGTACTTAACCGTCCAGTCGTAATTATTGACGATCTGAGCAGCATTCCGGCCGTCAGTATCGACATACTTGCTCACCTGGTCCTTGATCGACTCCACCCACTCAGCAACGACTTCCCGATCGTTCATATGTCGCTCGCCGGTCATCTTAGGATCACCAATAAGACCGGTCGCCCCACCGACGAGGAGCAACGGCTTATGGCCGCGTTCCTGGAGGGCTCGCACCAGCATCAACTGGACAAGATGGCCAATATGGAGGCTTTTGGCGGTCGGATCAAAGCCCACATAGAAGGTGACGGGTCCTTGGGCGAGGTGAGCCTCCAACGCCTCACGGTCGGTGGAGTCAGCGACGAGGCCCCTCCACTCCAGGTCGTCCAACAGATCCGACACGTCATTTTCCTCTCGTCAACGACCTCGTGCGAAGCCGACTGACTATAAGTCTAGCGATGGGCCCGACCAGACAGTCTGTGTGTTCACGCAAATTCCTCACGCACCGAGCGCGACAGGATCTCAGCCGGCACCCCCGTCACGGCCATTTGCGAAAAGGCATCCGCAAGTTCTCCTGCATCCACCCCAATAGCACATATCAACGCGATAGTGTCATCTCCAGCAATCGTCCCCAACACGATGTCCAGACCTGCCTTATCAATGGCCGATCCGTAATACTGGGCCGCACCTGGTGGCGTTTTCAGGACGACCAAGTACTCGTTGTTCCGTACCCCGGTACACAGTTCCTTGGTCATCCTTGCTAACTTGACCCACGCCGGCGATCCTGTCGTCACATCGGAGGGATGCTCGCCCTCGGGAATCGAATAACACGGGTTCCCAGCATGATCACGTCCACGCACAGCACCAATCTCAACCAAATCACGTGACAACGTGCCTTGAGAGGCCACAAAACCCTCAGAAGCAAGGATCTCCCCTAGCTCAGCTTGGGAGGAGATTCGTCCCTCCTCAATTAAGGCGCGAATCCGGGCATGCCGCGCCGTACGTGAGGTCGGTGCACACTGCCCCTCACTCATCGAACCCCCTCGGTTACGCCCATCAGGAGCGCCTACTAAACATTCACCTAGCTACATATATGTACCATGGTGAGCCATGGAATCCAGTTGCTAGTTCAAAGCAAAGAGACAAGACCGGCGACAAAAATGGCCAGGGCCAGGTCAAAATCGTCATCTTGTCTAGCCGGATCAATCTTGCCCACCACCCCGAGGTCATGCAACTGGGTACGGGTCTGCTCCTCCATCGTGTGGCCAAGCACCAAGTGCACCAAGGCCCGACAGACCGAATCCGCACGCTCGCGGCAGACCCCCTGACACTCCATAAATTGGCGCAACTTAACGGTTGGGTCGGTTTTCCCTAGTCCCACCGAGATCGTTGACGCAACGAGTTCAGCACCGTCACGGTGAGCAAGGAGAGTAGCCCTAAAACATCGCGCCCATTCGTCAACTCCGTCGGAAAGTTCGGCGTCCTGAGATGGCACCGTCGTTGGGCCTCCGTCAACCGCAAGAATTTCGTCGCTTACCGCAGCAAGCAAGCTCTGCTTATTAGCAACGTGCCAGTACAGCGCTCCCGCCTTCACTCCAAGACGCTCAGCCAGACGTCGCATGGACAGGTCTCCGAGCCCGTACGCGTCGAGAATCTCTACTCCTGCCCGAACAACGTCCGGCTTCGTCAGGCTCACGATGACTCCCTTGACGACGACACCATTTCCGGGGGTAGTCCACATTGGTGCTGCCTCATGGACTACATTGAATCCCGTTCAATCCTGAACGGCGTTCAGGACGTCTCCAGTCTCGGAAGGACCAGAGTATTGCTGAATCTAGCCGACATGACCGAACGCGGCCTGAGGGGGGAGTCCATTACCCGCGAGGAGGCCCTCGAGATTCTTCGCAGCAGTGATGATGAGCTCATGTCAATCATCGCCGCCGCCGGAAAAGTGCGTCGCCACTTTTTCGATAACCGGGTTCGCCTCAACTACCTGGTCAACCTCAAGTCCGGCCTGTGTCCCGAAGACTGCTCCTATTGCTCGCAGCGTCTGGGATCGCGTGCCGAGATCATGAAATACTCCTGGGCCGATCCGCAGAAGGTACACGACGCCGTCGAGGCTGGGATTGCCGGTGGTGCACGTCGCGTCTGCATGGTGGCCTCCGGTCATGGTCCATCTCGGCGAGACGTCGAGCGCGTCAATGGCATGGTACGTTCCCTCAAAGCCGACCACCCCGACGTTGAGGTTTGTGTCTGTTTGGGGTTTGTCGACGACGAGAAGGCCGCTTCCATCAAGGAGGCGGGCGCCGACGCCTACAACCACAATGCCAATACCGCTCGCTCTCATTACGGCAAGATCTGCAGTACCCACTCCTACGAGGACAGGATGGATACCGTCGAAGTCCTCAAGCGCAATGGTCTGTCGCCCTGCTCCGGAGTTATTGCCGGCATGGGCGAGACCGACGAGGAATTCGTCGATGTTATCTTCGACCTGCGCAAGCATGGGGTCGATTCGGTGCCGGTGAATTTCTTGCTCCCCTTCGAGGGCACTCCGCTGGCCGGTGGAGCCCAGCACATCACCCCACAGTGGTGCCTCAAGCGTCTAGCCATGGTGCGCTTTGCTCACCCCGACTCCGAGGTGCGCGCCGCTGCCGGGCGTGAGCAACACATCCGTACCATGCAGCCGCTAGCCCTTGAGGTCGTCAACTCGATCTTCCTGGGGGACTACCTCACCAGTGAAGGGGCTGCCGGCGCCGCCGACCTGCAGATGATCGAGGATGGTGGATTCATTCCGGAGGGGGCCGACGGTCAACCGATGGTTCACACCGACGTCAATTCGCATCATTCAGCAAACCTGCCCGTCAACGCGGTCCCGATCCGTCATCGCGGCATCGGAACCGAAGTTCCGGCGAACGCCTAACTACTCGAGTCACATCGTGGGGTGGAAGCGATGGCGTCGTCTCCACCCCACATACATCAGTTGTGCTGGGAGTCCGCCGTCGTCACAGACTCCGGCGGCGGGCGGAAACCAGGACGCCTGAGCGTCCAAAACCCGTCCCTGCCTCATAATCGATCAAGCTGCGCGACTCACCGGAGGTCTGTGTCCCGAACTCACCTCGGCTCGCGAAGGCCTCGCACGATCCTCGACGACATTGGCAGCGTCAGGACCTCAACTGGGCACCGCAGGTTTCCTCAGCCCGCGCCACCGCAGCGTCACGAGTCTCGAGGGCCTCAGAGTCGGTCAAGGTTCGGTCAGCTCCCCTCAGCCGCAGGTTGAAAGCCAACGACTTGCGGTTATCACCCACCTGCTCGCCCTCGTAGACGTCGAAAAGCTCGACGGACTCAAGCAACGGTCCCGCTCCCTCGATGAGAGCCTGCCGAACATCCTCTGCAGCAACAGACTTATCAACGACCAGGGCAACGTCCTCCTTGGCGACCGGGAAGCTTGAAATAGCCATGACCTCACCACCGCGCGGAGCCGCAGCTACCAAAGCATCTAGATTGAACTCGACCGCACAGGTGCGCTGAGGCAGACCAGCCTTCGACACTACTGTGGGGTGCAACTCACCAGCATGGCCAATGACCTTCCCATCGACGATGAGAGCCGCACAACGACCGGGATGCCATGGAGCCTGACGGTCAGCCTTGCGCACCAGCCTCACGCCAAGAGCATCAGCAGCCTTCTGGGCGACCAGCACAGCGTGTCGCCAGTCAGCCTTGACCGACTCTCCATCCCAGCGATCGGGCAGCCAGCTGCCACAGATCACGGCCGCGAGCATGCGCGGCTGGGCTGGCAAGGCGGCGTCGATCTCGGCAAGGACTTCATCGGAGGGGCGCTCGTCGACACCGGGACGCGGTGCCGCAGCCGGAGTGACGGCGCGGAATACAGTTCCGCTTTCGAACACTGCAAGATCATCCTGAGATCGCGACATATTCGTCGTTACTGCATGGAATAGACCAGGCAACAACGTAGTGCGTAGGTAGGGGCGAGTATCGTCAAGCGGATTGGCAAGTTTGACAGTTGCGTGACGCGTGTCATCACCGCTAATGCCGAGAACGTCGAGATCCTTATCCCCGATGAATGGCAAGGTGATGAGCTCGACGAACCCAGCCTCGACAACTGAACGCAGCACCCGACGACGACCCCGCTGAGCCTTCGTCAGACCGCTAGCACCCAAGCTCGGGGGCAGAACAGCCTTGATGCGATCAAACCCAATCTTGCGGCCGATCTCCTCAACATAGTCGTAGGCATCGACAAGGTCAGGACGCCAAGTCGGGGCAACAAGGTGAAGGGAGTCCCCCAATGCGGTCACCTTAACCCCAGAACGCGTCAAGATCTCGATGACCTCTTCAGTTGGCACCTTCGTGCCGAGAATCCGGTTAGGTAAATCAGCGTTGATCGTTTGACGTGGCATCTCGGGGACCTCACCAACGACGGTGGGCTCACCGACGGTGGCACCGCCGTACTGGGCGAGCAATTCCGCTGCGCGAACGGCTGCGGTATGGGCGCAAATCGGATCAACGCCCCGCTCAAAGCGGCGGGAGGCCTCCGAACCGAGCTTGTGGCGTCGGTAAGCACGAGCGACCGTCATCGGGTCGAAGTGAGCGCCCTCGAGGATGATTGACGTCGTCTCAGCAGTCACTTCGGTGGCCGCACCACCCATGACGCCAGCCAGGCCAATGGCTCCCGAGTCGTCGGCGATGACTAGATCGTCAGGATCGAGGGTGCGATCGGTGTCGTCGAGGGTCAATAGATGCTCACCCTCGTGGGCCTTACGGACCACAATCGTCCCGCTGACGTTGTCGGCATCATAGGCATGAAGCGGCTGACCAGACTCCAACATGACGTAGTTGGTAACGTCGACAACCAGATTAATCGGACGCATCCCGGCACGGGTGATACGGTCGGTGATGAACCGGGGCGTTGGAGCGCCGAGGTTCATACCACTGACCGGCAGAGCGATGAACTGGCTGCAGGCGTCAGATTGGACGTCCACAGCAACGGGACCCAGCACCGGACCGATGGGCTCCTCGTCGTAAGGATCGCGAAAGTGTACCGACATGGCGTGCGCCACCTCGCGGGCGATGCCGCGCATCGACATGCAGTAGCCGATATCTGGAGTGACGTCAACATCCAGGACCTCTTCGGGGACCCCGAGAATCGGCAAGGCGTCCTCGCCGGGAACGAGCTGGTGACCCTCCACCGATGGTGGCAGGGTGATGATGCCGGCGTCGTCGACACCGATACCCAACTCGTCGGAGGCACACAGCATGCCGTCAGACATGTGGCCGTACGTCTTTCGGGCACTAATGGCGAATCCGCCGGGGAGCACGGCGCCAGGCAGAGAGACGACAACCCAGGCTCCCTCGACGGCATTGGGAGCGCCACAGATGATGCCGCGGCCCTCGACCCCCTCCTCAATGTTCTTAGGATGTCCCTCTGCGTTATAGCGGGGGCCAACGTCAACCCGGCACCAGTTAATGACCTTGCCGTTCTTCTGCGGTTCGGGAACCGAAGAAAGAATGTGTCCGATCACGATCGGGCCGGTCAGCTCCCCACCAACGACCTCGACCTTCTCAACGGTCGCTGTGTGGTTGGTCAGCGCCTTGGCCACCTTGTCAGTAGTGGTGCCGTCTGGCAGATTAACCATGGCCTGCAGCCATGACATAGGAACCTTCATCGTGCTCCTCCCCTCAGTGAGCGGCTGAATCGAACGTCACCCTCGACGAAGTCGCGCAGGTCGGGGGCATTGTTGCGGAACATCACCGTGCGATCGATGCCCATGCCAAAGGCGAAGCCGGAGTAGACGTCCGTGTCGATACCGCAGGCAATAAGTACCCGTGGGTTGACGACCCCGCAGCCGCCCCACTCGATCCACCCCTCGGAACGGCAGGTGCGGCACGGACGATCAGGGTTGCCAACCGAGGCCCCATGACAGACGAAACATTCCAGGTCGACCTCAGCGCTGGGCTCGGTGAAGGGGAAGTAGTGTGGACGGAAACGGGTGCGCACGGCACCGAACATGGCGCGGGCAAAAGCGTCGACGGTGCCCTTGAGGTGACCCATGGTGATGCCCTTGTCGACGCACAATCCCTCGACTTGATGGAAGACTGGAAGGTGAGTGGCATCGTACTCATCGGCACGGAAAACCTTGCCCGGGCTGATAATGCGCACCGGAGGTTGCTGCTTAAGCAAGGTGTGGATCTGCACCGGACTGGTAGCTGTGCGCATGCACTTACCGTCATCAACCGGGTCGAGCCACAGCGTGTCCTGCAAGGCACGAGCCGGGTGATCAGTGCCAAGGTTCAGAGCGTCGAAGTTGAACCACTCGGATTCAGCTTCGGGACCCTCAGCAACTTCCCAACCCATAGCAGTGAACACGTCGCAGACGTTGTCAATAAGAGCCGTGATCGGGTGCGGAGCACCTTGAGGCGAAGTAACAACCGGTAACGTAACGTCGGTGGTTTCCGCTGCGAGTCGAGCCTCAAGCTCAGCCTCGGCAAGTTCCTGTTGGCGAGCCTTTAAGGCCTGATTCACCCGCCCTCGAGCCTGCCCAATGCGCTTACCGGCATCCTTGCGGGCAGCAGGCGGCAGCGCACCAATCTCGCGGTTGGCCAGAGCCAGCGCAGACCGGTCACCGGTATGAGTGATACGCACCTGCTTAAGCTCAGCAGTAGTAGAAGCCCGGGCAATCGCCTCCAAGGCCTCGGCCACCCGGGCCTCGACCTGATCGGCGTCCAGGGCGCTTACCTGGACCGGGTCATAATTCGTGTTGGGGCCACTCATGGGCCTTCCCCCTGATGGGTTGACGTTGGACAACGCGCGTGTTCCGGACACACGTGTACGACTAATGGACATAAGTCTAGTGGCGTCGACGCCGTCAACAATGGCCGGGCGCCCTACACTCTTCAGGCTCGCTGTTCACTTGCTGTGGCGTACAGCACTACTGCGGCTGCGGTTGAGAGGTTGAGAGACTCGGCGGCCCCCCACATCGGGACCCCCACGATCTCATCAGCTAAAGCTCGATCGGCCTCAGGAAGGCCCCACGCCTCATTACCCATCAACCATGCAATAGGCCGCTTGAGGCATCCTGACCGAGCAACGACGTCAAGGCTATGGCCTCCCCCGTCAGCCGCCAATACCGACATCTGGTGTTGATGGGCCCACTCAACCGCATCGGCCAGCTCGACACCGACAACGACGGGCAAGTGAAAGATCGACCCGACCGAAGAGCGAACCGTCTTGGGGTTATGTGGATCAACCGATCCCCGCGTCAAGATGACGCAATCGGCGCCAAACGCGTCGGCGCAGCGGATGACCGTTCCGGCATTTCCGGGATCGCGCACTTGAGCGCAGATGACGGCGAGACGAACAGCTTCGTCAGGCAGCTCACGACGCGTAACCTGCCGACATACCGCGAAGATCCCCTGACTGGTGACGGTATCAGAAAGCGCATTGACATCCTCGTCAGTGAGCACCACGACCCGAACGCCACGACATGTAGCCACCTCGACATGCTCAGCATCGCGAGCTGGGTCCGAGGTTGCCAACAAATTGACTTTACCCGGCCATGCTAGGGCTTCACGAACTGCCTGCGCACCTTCTACCAAGAACAGCCCGGACTCATCGCGTCCGCGCCGAGATGAAAGACGACGGGCCGAACGCAATGACCCCTTCGAGATGCGATCCCATCCCAAATAGTCGTCGTTCGGCCCGCCAGTCATGGCCATCTCAGGCAGCAGCGTTCTGCGGCTGGCTAGCCTTAGCGACCTCGACCAGGCTGTTAAAGGCGTTAATGTCGGAGACGGCAAGCTCAGCGAGCATCTTGCGGTCGACCTCGACGCCAGCGTTCTTCAGACCGTTGATGAAACGGTTGTAGGTCATGCCCTGGGCACGGGAAGCAGCATTGATGCGCTGGATCCACAGCGAGCGGAAGTCGCCCTTCTTAGCACGACGGTCACGGAACGAATAAGTGGCCGAATGGAGGGTCTGCTCCTTGGCCTTGCGGTACAGGCGCGAGCGCTGACCACGGTAACCGGAGGCCTGATCGAGGACCTCACGACGCTTCTTCTTGGCATTCACAGAACGCTTCACGCGTGCCATAGTGATTCTCCTTGGATCTCCCGGGGTCAATCCCGGGTTGGTTCGAGGCGGGTATCGCCCAACGGATTTGGGGGGACGTCGTCAGCCGCGACGTCGGCTGTCATCAACGGCCAGGATGACCAGCGAGCAGCTTCTTAACCTTGGCAGCCTCGCCCTTGGACAGCACGGTCTCCCCGGTCAGACGGCGAGTAACGCGCGAGGACTTGTGCTCGTTGAGGTGGCGTTTGCCGGCCTTGCGAGCGGTGACCTTGCCCGAGCCGGTCACCTTGAAACGCTTCTTCGTCCCGGAGTGGCTCTTCATCTTGGGCATGGATAGCTCCATTCGTTCATGTATGTCGTCCCGCGAACCGGAGGGAAGGTCCCGGGCTGGCTCACCGGCGAAAACCGGATCGCCAGGTTCTGAGCAACGCTCAGAGGTCAATGTCAGGATCCATATTGTCGGCCGGACCCTTCTTCTTCTTTTTCTTCGCAGTGCCTGCAGCAGCCCGCTGCGCAGCCTCGTAGGCCTTATCAGCCTCAGCAGCCTCGGCACGCTCAGCGGCGCGACGGTCACGCTCAGCCTTCTGATCCGCCTTGGCCTGGTTCTTCTTACGAGTCGGAGCCAGGATCATGAGCATGTTGCGGCCTTCCTGTTTGGGAGGAGACTCGACGGTCGCGTACTCAGTCAGATCATCGGCAAGACGACGCAGCAGGTTGACCCCGAGCTCCGGTCGAGACTGCTCACGACCACGGAACATAATCGTGATCTTGACCTTGTCCCCGGCCTTGAGGAAGCGCAGAACGTGGCCCTTCTTGGTCTCATAGTCGTGGTCATCAATCTTCGGACGAAGCTTCATCTCCTTAATGATGGAGTTCGCCTGGTTGCGTCGTGACTCCCGGGCCTTTTGGGCCGCCTCGTACTTGAACTTGCCGTAGTCCATGAGCTTGACGACAGGGGGCCGGGCCTGCGGAGCCACCTCGACGAGGTCGAGGTCCTGCTCGCGGGCAAGTTGCAATGCCTGCTCGACCCTGACGATGCCGACCTGTTCGCCATTAGGGCCGACCAGGCGCACCTCGGGAACGCGAATCCGCTCGTTGATGCGGGGTTCAGTACTGATGGGGTCCTCCCGGATGTCTGTTCTCTTAGATCGTGGCGCATAACTGCGCCTCCACGATCCGGATACAAAATAAGGCCCTCGCGAATGCGCGAAGACCTGACACGTGGGATGTACACACATCCCGCCAAGCCGATGAAACTCATCAGCATAACCCGGCGAACGGAATCCGCCTAGGTGGGAGGTCAGGCCCCCGCTTACGCAAGACCAGTTTTGCCCTGATCGCTTCGCTCATGGTACGGCAAGAGATGACATCGCCACAAATCGGGGCTAAACGTAGCGAGAGGACGACACCGGCGAAACTGACAGGGTCATCCCAACCCCCCGCTGCGCGCCCATCCCCAACCATCATCGAGTTTCACGAGTCGCCCGCCATCCTCGATTGGCTTGAGGACATCAGTCCCGATGACGAGGGGCGCTGGACCAGCCACGTCAATAAGAAGGGCATCAGCCGCCACCTCGGTCACTGTGGCCGCAAGATCTGGGAGACGGCCCGGTACCGGACGAGCCCGCGAGTCCCACGCTGTGAGGGAGTCAATCCCGGTGAATGCCAACAGAGCGGTGTTTCCTAACTTGTTAGTGAGCTTCACAGCACCGATTTCCCCCTCCTCATCTGCCATCACCGGCATGAATAGGCGTACTCCTGCGCACAACGTGGACACTGCTTCAAGGTAGGACTGTCGGTAAACCTCCGGATCGTCAGTAAGACAAGTGGCCAGGACGGCGCGAGCTCGGGGATCGGCGTCTCCCATGTCGCCGCCGGTCGGAGATAGTGGAACAGACACCTGCAGAACACTAGTTGACAGTCAACGCCAGAATCAGCGAGTCCCAGAACGCAAGTACGCCCCTGGATGTGGAACAGTGGAGGTATGAGCGAACCGACCGTCGTTGCCGTCGTCACCATTGTGCTGATCGTCCTACCGCTGCTGTGGGCCCTGTCGGGGTGGTTTTCCCGCCGCTCCTCACGCGCCATGCTTCGCGGAGTGGGTCTAGCTCTCATTCCTGTTGGTCTGGTACTAACTGGCCTGATGCGCCTTCTCGTCCGGGCGATCCGCCTCGTCGTGGATTGGTTCGCCGGTACGGTCATGACGACGACCATTTGGATCGGCATCATCGTCATCGCTGTGGGCCTCGTTACCTGGTTTGTGTCTGGGATCATGCCACCGGTCGATCGCGAGACTGGACGTCAGCGTCGTCAAGACCATGCTGCCCGTAAGCAGGCGCGCGGCGACTCGCAAACCAAGGGTCCTCGCTCTACAAAGACCCCGGACCACAATCCCACAGGTAATAATGCCCCGACAACCGGTACGGCCCCGTCACAAGGTGCCTCAAAAGCTCAGCAGACCCCAACCGACGCGCCGGTGGCCACGTCAGGGCCTGCTTCCAGCCCGAAGCCCACGATCTCGACTGCCGATAAGGACGAAGACGCCGAACTCGAGGAGATCTTGCGCAAGCGCGGGATTGAGTAATCCCTCGTTCACAGACACTCCTGTCCCGGAGTTCAGAACCCGATCACTTCCTGATATCCGACTACAGGCGACATGCAGATAACTCGGTTGACAAAATCGCTCGAGCGCCAGCGTCCCACAATTGGTCCATAAGGCCTTGCACTACTGTACGCGGCACCATAGCTCGCACGGCATACCAGCCGTCCTTGGACAACGGCGACACTGTGGGCGCCTCGAGCCCCGGCGTCAGGGCGGTAGCGGCATCAAGAGCTTCAGCGGAAACATCGTAGTCGACCATGACGTAGGTACGAGCGACCTGCACGCCGTCAATACGACGCATAAAGTGATCAAACGTCGTACTACCAGCGAAGTCTCGACGTTGAACCAGCACAGCCTCAGACTCCAAAATGACGTCACCAAAAATCTCGAGGCCAGCCCTGCGCAGGGTTGTCCCAGTCTCGACGACGTCAGCAATTGCATCGGCAACTCCGAGGCGGATCGACGACTCAACTGCACCGTCTAAGTGAATGAGGTGAGCATCAATCCCCCGCTCCGTCAGAAAAGCGCTCAACAGGCCGGGGTAAGAGGTAGCGATCCGCTTTCCCGCCAGCCCTTCGATAGTGTTTTGGGGACTCTTAGGAGCGGCAAAACGAAAGCGGGAATGACCAAACCCCAGCCCTTTGATCTCGGTGGCATCAGCATTGGAATCAAGTAAGAGATCCCGTCCGGTAATACCAATATCGAGGGTCCCCTCCCCCACATACACCGCGATATCGCGAGGCCTCAGATAGAAGAACTCCACCCCGTTCTCCTCATCGACCAGGGTGAGATCCTTGTGATCTGTGCGTTGGCGGTAGCCAGCCTCGGCGAGCAGGGAGGACGCTGCCTCTGAAAGAGCACCCTTATTCGGCACAGCAATGCGAAGCAAGTCGGACATGAAGTCTCCTCAGGGATTATCAGGGATGACGATGACAGGTCGGGAATGTCCGGGAATTCACAGATGCTTATAGACGTCGTCGAGCGACAAGCCCTGCTTAATCATCATGACCTGCAGGTGATAAATCTCCTGGCTGATCTCCTCAGCCAACCGTTCATTGCCCTCGTGCTCAGCTGCCATCCACACTTCGGAGGCTTCCTCCACGATTTTCTTACCGATGGCATGTACTCCGCGGTCAAGCTCCTCGACGGTTCCCGAACCTGCAGGACGGGTCTGTGACTTTATTGCCAGCTCGGCGAAAAGTTCCTCGAATGTCTTGCTCACAGTTGCCAGGCTACCGATTGTCCTAGCACCGCCACAGATGCGCCCACGTGACGGACCGTTGCTATGTCAGTGACAGGGGTCGTCGGTGACCGCACGTTGGGCACGCCACCACGTCACAAATCCGTATAGGCAGAAAGCTCCATAGAAGACGTACATGAGAGCGCTCGGGTAGTACTGGGCCGTGGCCAGTAGCGGGACGCCAACGACATCGACCGCAATCCACACAAACCAGAACTCATTCCAGCCGCGCGCCATCCCCCAGGTCGCAAGGATCGATCCAGTAAGAATCCACGAATCCGACAGCGGACCCCAGGACCCCAATGCCTTGAGAGCGAAGGTGAAAACAACAAGCATGATGACAGTAGCTGTCAGCGCCAAAATGCGTTCTCTACGAGTGGCCCAGCGCGGGTGGACGGCCACTTGGGACGCGCCATTATTGTGCCGGGTCGCTGCCCAGACCACCCAGCCATAGGCGCTTGTCGCGAGGAAAAAGATCTGACGCCCAGCCTGTCCCCACAGATTAAGGTCCTGCGGAGTGTGAAATACCCCACCGAGAAACACCGTGAAAAGGATGACGTTGCCGATAATGCCGACTGGCCAAGCCCATAGTCGACGTCGGGCACCGCCGAGAGCCGAGGCAAGCCCGAATAGATTCCCAATGACCTCACGCCACAGGATCGGCTTTCCTAGACCCACATCAAGCTGGGCATTAAGCAGGGACGCGAGAACGTCGGACACAGCACACACCTTTCCAACCACCCACAGGTGGCCGCCCTATTCTCGCAGATCGGCAGCAGTCCGTCGCATCACATCGGAGGCCACGGCAAGGCAGGCCTCAGCCCGCTCGGTCCCGGGAAGGCACCAAACTCCAGAAGACCCTGGGCACGTTGTCTCACCGCATCGATCTCCTCTGGGGTAATGAGATCCTCAAAATCAGTGTCAGCAATGGTGAGGACCTCGTCGAGCATCATCTCCTCGACAGGCTCCAACGGCTGACCGGCCCATCCCCACAGCACCGTTCGAAGCTTAGGATCTGTGTGAAAGGTCAAGCCATTATCGACCGCCCAGACGTGGGCAGTACCGCCGAGATCAGGATCAGGACCGACTAAGACATGTCCACCCTTACGATCAGCGCTATTCACGACGGCGTCGAATAGGGCCAGGGCACGCAACGCCGGGTGAGGAGAATGGGCAAGCCCAATCTCCCGATCATCTTCGTCGACCCCCAGCGGAAACCCGTGCCAATGCGGTGGAAGACGCTCGGTCACGTCGACACGAACCAGAGGGCTCTCAACGTCGTCGTCGATCCAACGCTGCATCGAGCCAGGTCCTTGTGGTCCATCGCCGACGAGAACCGTCACCGGCACAAGACCGATACCCATCACCTGGGACAAGAGGCATGCCGCTACCTCCCGCCTAGCGAGGGTGCCCGATGGGAAATCGTGGAGACGACGTTTGCGTGCTGTCGGCTTATACACCCACAGCCGAAGGTCGGCATCACGCACCAGCAGCGCACCGTTACTGGAACCAGGCGAGGCCTCCTCAACGTGCCATGGAGCTCTCGGCCCGGGAGGACATGGCAGATTCCAGGGATTCGTCATGCTCACCACACCAGGGGCTTACGGTAGCCATTCGACCGCGGGCACAGATGGCCCTCGGCCGAGAGGATCTGCTGCGAACAATATGGGCAGTATTGACGCCCGGATGCGACGACGACACGGCACCTCGCGACGAACTGGCGAGCTTGAGACGTCGTCATGAGGATTTCCAGGGAATCTGGGGCCACCTCAGGGAGGGTTGTCAGCAGCATTGCTGGGTCTTTGATCATGAGTTCGTCATCGCTGGCAGCGTACATCTCGATCTCGATGCGCTTAGTCTCATCGTCAAAGGCCATCGCCATCGTCCCAACGGCGAACTCTTCCTCGAGTGGCGCATCGAGAGGGGCCAGATCGTCTGGGTTGTCGACTGACGGTGGGACGAATACATCCGCAACATGCGCAGCCAGACCGTCCAAGATCCTGTCCATTTGAAGGGCAAGCTGATCGATCTGGACCTTTTCGCAACGGACTGTCACGACTCGGGAACCCTCACGGACTTGCAGATGGAAGACACGCGCTCCTGGCTGGCCCACGGTGCCGACCACCACGCGGTCGGGTCGTTCGAGTCGGAAGGTGCGACGAGTCATATTCCTACCCTAGCTACGCGATCGAGATACGCGGGTTGGCGACCGTTTCGCTGGGTATCTCCACCAAGGTGCCGCCGGCACTCGATGCCACCCCGGCAGGCTCGTCGGGGTGCCAATGACGAACTTGGAGACGTCAGGCTTCGCTGTTCTGTCTCAAGGTCGGCTTGAGGGTGCTCCGTTAGGGTGATCGGGGACGAGGAGGATGCACATGCGCATGAGAACCGTCGGGGCCAGCGGCCTCAAGGTATCTGCCATTGGGCTGGGGTCCCTGACATGGGGCGGGCAAACCGACGCTCGTAAGGTTCGCTCGTTGGTTCGTCGCTTCGTTGACGCCGGTGGCAATCTCGTCGATACCGCACCAGCGTATGGAGGCGGGTTCGCCGAACAACTCATCGGAAAGCTCACCCATACCGATATCAGTCGAGATGACCTTGTCATAGCGACCAAGGCGGGATTCATTGTTGAAGGTCATAAGAGAATCGTCGATACGTCACGCAGTGCGCTGTTGCGCGACCTCGAAGGGTCCCTGCGCCGTCTCCACACCGATCACGTCGATCTTTGGCAAGTTCATGCCTGGGGAGATGCCCCCATCGAAGAAACCTGTGCGGCACTCGACCATGCCGTGACATCGGGAATGGCCCGGTACGTCGGGGTCTCCAACTTCGTGGGTTGGCAGGCCGCCACGGCAGCGACCTGGCAGCGGGCAACAGGAACACGGACCCCTCTAGTCAGTAACCAGGTGGAATACTCCTTGCTGGCTCGACGTGCTGAAATCGAGGTCGTTCCTTCGGCCCAGCACCACGGGATGGGACTTCTGGCATGGTCAGCGCTAGGTCGCGGCGTGTTGGGAGGCCGGTACCGACACGGAACTCCTAAGGATTCCCGGGGCGGTTCTGATCGCCTGTCTTGGTTCGTGCAGCCCTATCTGACGCGCAAGTCCAACGCTGTCGTCGAGGCTATTGTGAAGGCGGCCGACGGGCTGGGAGCGACGGTCCCGCAAATCGCGCTGGCATGGGTGCGTGATGCCCCTGTAGTCGCCTCGGCCCTTGTCGGACCGAGGACCACCTCACAGCTCGAAGAATTGCTCGGAGCTGACGAGGTCAGTCTTCCTAAGGAGATCACCTCAGCCCTCGACGACATCACCGGCGGGCCAAACCTCGCCCGCGAAGAAGCCTAGGGTCGAAGAGCTCAGCGCTCGCCGCGTGGCACCCACGGAGTCGATACCGGACCATCGTAAAGCTCGCGAGGACGGGAAATCCTCGTTGTCGGATCCTCAAAAACCTCCTTCCAGTGGGCGATCCAACCAGCCATCCGCCCGATAGCGAACATGACAGTGAACATGTTCAGCGGAATGCCTAGCGCGCGTAAAACGATCCCGGAATAGAAGTCCACGTTGGGGTACAGCCTGCGCTCGATGAAGTAGTCGTCGGCCAGCACAGCTTCCTCCAGCTCCATGGCAACGTCGAGCAGCGGATCCGGTTTGTGCATGGTGTCGAGCAGCGGACCGACGACACTGCGGAAGATTCTCGCTCGGGGGTCCCAATTGCGGTAGACGCGGTGCCCGAAGCCAGAAATCCTCTCCCCTGAATCTTTGGCCTTCGCCAGGTATTGACGTGGGATGAGTCCAGAATCGCGGATGCGTTGTAAGGCGAGCACAGCGTTGACGTTGGCGCCACCGTGGCGGTCTCCCCACAGAGCGCACACTCCGGCTGAACACGACGTGAAAAGGTTGGCACCCGAGGACCCAACCATCCGCACTGTCGAGGTCGAACAGTTCTGGCCGTGATCAGCGTGTAGCACGAAGAACAGGTTGAGGGCCCTTGCCGCCACCGGATCCGGCTCGTAAGCGCGGTACGGCAGAGAAAACATCATGTGCATGAAATTTTCGACATATTTGAGGTCATAGCGCGGGTAAATCGCTGGCTCCCCAATAGACGCCTTATAAGAAGCAGCCGCGATCGTCCTCACCTTGGACATGAGCTTGGCAGCCGCGTCGGTGAAGGACTCCTCATCAGTGATTCGCGGACGGTCGTGGGTGCTCATCGCGTTGATCATCGAGGACATGATCGCCATCGGGTGGCCGTTAGGTGGGAAGGCATTGAAGTGAAGGTTCATCGACCGGTGTAATGCCGAATACTCGGTCAAGCGATTCCGGAAGTCGTCGCGTTGAGCCTCAGTGGGCAGGTGACCGAAGATCAGCAGCCAGGCGGTCTCCACAAAGGAGACGCGCTCCTTAGCTAAGGTCTCGATGGGTAGGCCACGATAGGTGAGCACGCCTTCTTCGCCGTCAATCCACGAGATCGCCGAGCGGCAGGACGCAGTATTGGCGAATGCCGGGTCGAAGGTTGTCACCCCGCCGGTTAGTTGACGAAGGTTAGAAATGTCGATGACTCGATCGCCGGTGGTTCCTGCGATAACGGGCAAAGTGTATTCCTGGCCGTCCAGGATAAGGGTTGCCGTTGGTCCGCCCTCCGGCTTCTTATGTGGGACACTCATCATCAGGCCTCCTGCAGTATGTGATCGACGACCTTGGCACCGAAAACGAGGGATCCGACGGGGACTCGCTCGTCGACTCCGTGGAAGAGATTGATGAAGTCGAAGTCGGCCGGCAATCTCAGCGGAGTGCAGCCGTAGTAATTGATTCGTCGACCGTCAGGCAAAACTGCGAACCCTTTAGCGTCGGTTCCTGCCGAATTGAGGTAGGGCAGCACAACAGCCCCAGGGTCCTCAGCGTCAACGGCCCGGCGAATCGCATCGACGGCTGCTCCCTCAAAGGGCGCCGCTGTTGCCGGCTTGCGGGAGATCGTCTCGAAGTCGATTCCAGGACCAGCCAAAGACTTAATCGTCAAAATCATATCCTCCTCGGCCCCGGGGATGAATCGGGCGTCGACCTCGGCGCTGGCACGCGTCGGCACGACGTTGACCTTGTAACCCGCCGATAGCACGGTCGGGGTGACATTGTGCGCGCAGCACGCAGCCACCATGCGCGACAGGGACCCGATGGGAGACAGGCTGGATTCGAGATCATCGCGGTCGATCGTCAGACCCCACATGGCGGCGACCTGGTTAAGGAACTCTTCCTGGACCGGGTGATGTAGGTCGGGCCATTGGTAGGAGTCGATACGGGACAGGGCATCAAGCACACGGGTGACGGCGTTGTCCGGGTTGCGCATAGACCCGTGCCCTGCGCTGCCGGTGGCGCTCATCCGGAACCACCACAGCCCCTTCTCGGCGGACTGGATGACGTAAACTCGCTTGCCCTGCGGCGTCGTCAAGGAAAAACCACCGACTTCGCTGATGGCTTCGGTGACGCCGTCAAAGGCCTCCGGATGAGTGGCCCCGAGCCACGTTGAACCGAGGGTTCCGGAGCATTCTTCATCGGCGAACATGATGAAGCGAATGGGGCGGGACGGCACTTCACCTCGACGCTGACGAGCTCGAATAGCCGAGAGGACCATCGCCAGAAACCCCTTCATGTCGATGGCGCCCCTCCCCCACACGCAGTTGTCGTGGATCTCGCCAGACAGCGGGTGATGAGTCCAGTCGGCAGCCTCGAAGAGGACGGTGTCGCTATGGCCGTGCAGCAGCAGGGCGGGACGACTCGTATCGGTACCTTCCGGCGCCCACTCGGCGACCAAGGTGACACGGCCGGGCTCGGATTCGTGGAGGGTCACGCCGACTCCGATTTCATCGAGGAGCCCGGTCACGTAGTGACACATCTCGACCTCGCCCCGAGCGTCCTGTGGACCAAAATTCTGCGAGTCGATCTGAATCATTCGCGAGCAGATGTCGACAACTTCGGCCTGCGGGCAATCTGGCCCGTCGACAAGGTTCTCGACGGTCATACTGAACAGATCTGACATGTCGCGATTGTGTCACCAGGAAGGGGCTACGCCCCCAATCGGGGCGCTCAATGGACACTGATTTGCATTGCTGACCGAAGGTCCATTACAGTTCTGTGACTGTCCGGCACCGCGCAAAAGCGTGGAATCGGCGCCCCGAGTCCGGGTGGCGGAATTGGTAGACGCGCTAGCTTGAGGTGCTAGTGGCCGATTAAGGCTGTGGAGGTTCAAGTCCTCTCTCGGACACCCCGGGATTGCTCCCCGGCCAAGTTTTCTTGGCCGGGGACCTTTGTTTTTAGTCGTGTTGTGTCAAGTTGTGTGTAGGAGAGGTCGGGTTAGTGAATTCCAGCCCTTAGACCTGGCCAATGCGAGACAGCAACCAAGGCGGCCGCGATCTCACTCCGCCATCGATCACGGCCAGCCCAGGCACTAAGAGTTGGGGGGCAGACTGTTAAAACTGCTTTCGCTTCCCGGTCACACCATTGCCAGTGACGACACGTATGCTGGCGACCGCGACCAGCAGCCACGCTCCTGACGCGGGCGACTCATGGTGCACGCTACGCTCACCGCACCTACAAGTGGGCCTATCCGCCGTCACTGTGCAACCATGGCCTACTGCTCAATAACGACCATTGCAAAGGCAAGATGGGATAATCGCGCTAACGATACCGAGGATGGTCATCCTCCCAGGCTGAAATTCGCCTCATGCACGGTTGTCCAGACCAGCTCGCCGGCAGCCCATGACGAACCTCAGGGCTCCTATCGTACGTAGCAATCGCCTTCTGAGGATGAGGCGGCTCAATCGACGCAAAGGAGCATCTTGATGTCATTCCCACGCAAACTCAGCGCATTGGCGGTTGCCAGTACCATGGCGGTGACCGGCGTAACCATGGCAACTCCGGCCCTGGCCAACACCGGCACCAGTTCCCAGCCGGCTGCAGCGGCACCCGCTATCAACCAGGTCCACAAGGAGACCGGCTACTTCAAGACGACCGATAAGCTGGGAACCCAGCTCTTCTACCGCAAGGACATCGTCCCCAACGCCAAGGGAGCTGTCGTCCTGGTGCACGGGCTTATGGAGAACTCCTCCAACTACGAGTACCTAACTAAGAGCCTTACCAACGCTGGCTACAGCGTCTACCGCTTCGACAATCGTGGCCATGGGCGTAGCGCAGCCCCGTACATCAACAACGCTATCCCGCGCGGCCAGTTCGACGACTGGTGGAACATCGAGTCCGACATCCATCAGGTAGTCGGTACCGCGCACAAGGAAAATACCGGTAAGAAGGTGTTCCTGCTGGGCCACTCAATGGGTGGAATCGCCGTACATACAGTCCTACGGAATCATGTATCCAGGAACTGTTGACGGCATTGTGTCCTCCGGCGGCGGCACCATCGTCAACGTGGATGGTCCCGACACCGAGGGAGCCACCACCATCACCCCCGACAATCTCAATTTCTTTGCCCGTCACGCCCTGCCCCAGATCAGCCAGCTTCTCCCGATGCCCAGCTGACCAGCTTCAACGGGCGCTTAGTGAAGGACTTCGTCAAAAATCCCAAGGCGATTCGGATGCCTTCGGGTCCGTTGTCTGCTGACATCATTCTGCCCGGCTACCCGCCATACGGCCTGTGTTCCGATCCGGCAGTCCGCTTCGACCACTGGCACCGCGACCCGCTGTACAACCATTACATGCGTCTCGGACTCGTCGAGCAGATGGGTGTCGCCGAGGCTTACAACGTCATGAATGCCCACGATTTCAAGGCTCCAACCTTGATCATGCATGGCGAGAACGACGGCCTGGTGCCCAGCTACTTCGATGTCAACTGGTACAACGCCATCACCTCGAAGGACAAGAAGATCATCCAGTGGCATGGCCTCATGCATGAGATCTTCAATGAGCCCACTAAGGATCAGGTCATCAAGACCGCCATCGACTGGATCGACGCCCACAACAAGTGAGCTAACCCGTCCTGATTCCGCCTGAGGTTGCGTCCCGCGATGAGTCGAGGGGACGCAACCTCTGCTGTCCCTCATCGCTTGACCTCGCTCTTTGAATCCCCGACAATCCCACAATCCTTTGGATACAAACCCCTAGTCGAACTTGGGTAGCCGAGTAAAATATGGGTATGTCCCTGGGCTGACCTGCGGCCCTGGGACCAACGAAAGGAGTGACTTGTGGGCCTGAGTGATAAGATCAACAGCAAGAGCGACGAAGCCGTCGGCGCTGCTAAGGAGAAGATCGGTGGCCTCACCGATGACAGCGATCTCAAGAGCGCGGGCGCCGATCAGAAGGCCAGTGGCAAGGTAGCTCAGAAGGTCGAGGACGTCAAAGACAAGGCGAATGACCTCAAGCACAATGTCCAGGCTGCGGCTGACAAGCTAAAGGGTTGATAATGTCGGGCCGGGCATCAGGTGCCCGGCCCGCTTCCTGCTATGACAGCACAGTCCCAGCACCGCTTTGACACCGCCATTGGCGAGTTAGAAGTAACAGCTACCGCTCATGGGCTCAGTCGGCTCGTCTTCGTCAAGACAGATCCATCACCGCCGCCACTTTCGACATCACATGCTCACCGCAGCGGTGACATCATCTCTTGTGCCATTGCACAGATCACCGAGTACTTGTCAGGATCGCGGACCTCATTCGACGTAGCGCTGGATCTTTCTGCGACGACGGACTTCCAACGCACTGTACTAACCGGGTTGCAAACAGTGCCTTATGGGCAAACTGTCAGCTACCGCCAACTTGCGAGCATCATTGGACGGCCGAATGCGTCACGCGCCGTCGGCCACGCCTGTGCAACAAACCCTCTGCCCATCCTCATTCCGTGCCACCGCGTGCTACGCAGTAACGGCCAGCTAGGAGGCTATCTCGGTGGTCCTCGCCTCAAGCGCTTCCTGCTCAATCTAGAGAGTGTCACCTCCGCTCCCTTGCCAGCGTGACCGACCAGGTGCCGTCGAGGCAACAAGTCGCCATGCCGAGTTGTTCGAGGACGCTTAGCGCAGCCGAACACTGAGCAACGGGAACTCCAGCCAAAACCGCTAACTCATCTAGCCCGCACGATCCATGAGCGGGGAGTGCCTCATGAACAGCCAGCTCAATGGCATCCAGGATGTCAGTCGGCAAGCTGCGCCCTGCTGGTCTCTCCGGTTCTGGGGCGAGCTCCCCAACAATCCCTCTGACGTCGTCAGCATCGCGCACCAAGATCGCCTCACCATCACGGATCAGTTTGTTCGTCCCCGTCGACCGACTCGAGGTCACTGGCCCGGGGACTGCCATGACGGCATTTCCTAATGCGTTGGCCCACGACGCGGTATTGATCGCTCCCGACCGCCATCCAGCTTCCACAACTACCGTGCCAGTCGTCAGTGCCGCGATGAGCCGGTTTCGGGCTAGGAATCCAGGTCGCGTCGGGTGACGACCCAGCGGTAGCTCTGAAACGAGGGCACCTGTTCCCGCGATCTGTTCCAGCACTGCGCTGTTGCCACGGGGATAAAGGGTGTCAAGTCCACATGCGAGGACGCTAACCGTGTTTCCGCGAGCGGACAATGCCCCACGGTGAGCCGCCACATCGATACCGAACGCGCCGCCAGATATAACAGTATGGCTTCCCGTTCCGTCACAGTGTCCCCGTACTAAGCGGTAGGCCATTTCTACGGCAACGTCTTGACCATAGCTGCTAGCAGACCGGCATCCCACAATGGCCACCGCCCGCTGAGAGATATCAGCGAGGTGAGCAGGCCCCGTAACCCACAGCCCCACAGGTGCCCCACCCATTCCAGATTTCCCCACCCGCGCGAGGCTGTCGAGACCCGTGGGCCATTCCTCATCCCCTGGAATGAGGAACCTCATCGCAGCCTTTTCCGACCGCTCCACGAGTTGATCGACGTCGAGCGATTTAGCTCGTTTGTGCCATCGTTCGCCAGAATCGGTAAGCATGTGCTGCCACAGCTCTTCAGCGGTCATCTCAACTAGTCGTTTCGCCATCACCCCCGGCTCGGCAGCAGCTGTCAGAGCGGCCCGCGCCAATCTCTCGCTCGTCCACGTCATCGCAATCTCCCTCGTCGCATTCCCATGGCCTCCGCCACACACGCTTTGTCAACCTCGTCCTTGCCCTCGAGGTCGGCCACCGTCCACGCGATTCGCAGCACTTTGTCGACGCCTCGCGCCGTGAGCCGTCCGGTTGTCAGAGCATCTTCGATGATTCGAGTGGCGTCATTGGCCGGCAACATCTGCCGTAAGACTTTTCCTGGAACCTCGGCGTTGCATCGCCAGGGAACTCCCCGCCACCGGGCGGCAGCACGCTCACGGGCTTGCGCGACCCGCTCGTGCACCGCTGCACTAGATTCCCCCGCGGGCAGAGCTGACGCATCAAGCAGATGCGCCGACGTCAGCGGTCGCATCCTGACTGTGACGTCCACTCTGTCTAGGATCGGGCCCGAAAGCCGACCTGAATACCGGCGAACCTGTTGCGGAGTGCACGTGCACCGTCCCGATGGGTCATCGGCCAGCCCACACGGGCACGGATTGAGCGCCATAACAAGCTGAAACCGAGCCGGGAACGTCGTGTGTGCCTGAGAACGTCCAATAACGATTTCCCCCGTCTCCAGCGGTCCACGCAGCGAGTCCAACACCTTTGGCGCAAACTCCGGAGCCTCGTCGAGAAACAACACCCCTCGATGCGCTAGCGAGATCGCGCCGGGTTGGGCAATACGTACTCCCCCACCGACCATGGCCGCCATCGACACCGAATGATGGGGTTGAGCCAGTGGGGGCCTCGTCATGAGACGCCCGCTCCCTCGTCCGGCCAAGGAATGCAGTGCGGTGACTTCGAGGGCGTCACGGTGATCAAGTCGGGGAAGAATCCCAGGTAACCGTCGTGCCAACATAGATTTCCCACAACCAGGAGCGCCACGTAGCAGAATGTGGTGACGCCCCGCTGCCGCTACTTCAAGGGCTCGGCGCGCCTCGTGCTGGCCGATAACCTCCGTTAGGTCTCCTATCCCCGGATCGGTGTCGGGAGACCCCACAATGGGGCCCTCAGGAGGCACCACTGGACGACCATGTAACACGTCGACAACGTCACCCAGATGGCCGACTGGCCAGATCGTCAATCCCTCGACGAGACTGGCCTCATCACTCTGACTAGCCGGTACTACCGCCCGCTCAAACCCAGCCTCCCGCGCCGCTAGCAGCGCGGGCAGCACGCCGCGCACAGGCCGTACTCGGCCGTCCAGCCCAAGTTCTCCAATCAGAACCGTCGATCCCAAGAGAGCCTGTGGGACCTTTCCATCAGCAGCCAGCGTCGCTGCAGCAATGGCCAGATCAAAATGCGTCCCAGCCTTTGGTAGGCCAGCTGGCGTGAGATTGATCGTCAACACATTGCTAGGCCACGACAACCCCGTCGCGCAGACAGCGGCCCGACATCGGTCCCGGGCCTCGTGGAGGGCCGCGTCTGGCAGACCGACAAGCACGGTACGCGGCAGTCCGGACGAAATTGCGGCTTCCACCTCAACCATGGAGCCTTCCATCCCTACCAACGCGACCGACCACGCACTTGCGCCGGTCACCGGATACCTCGCACATGTGTGACAGTTGGCTCGGCGCCCGGGCGCACCATGACACCGATGGCGTCAATCCGCACCGAGTGGACCCCGTCGTCCTGGTTAACCAACCACGCCAGTGCTAGTTCGTGAAGCTTACGGACCTTCGCCGTCGTAATAGATTCCAGCGGGTCGCCGAAGCCAGTGCCTAACCTGGCCTTCACCTCGATAAAGACAACGGTCTGGTCGTCACGCGCGATGAGGTCAATCTCTCCCACATCACACGTCCAATTACGCGCGATGATTGTCCATCCCAGGGACTCCACATACTGAGCGGCAAGATCCTCGCCCCACGCACCGAACGCGGGTCTGCAACCACGACGCCCACGCAACGCAGCTCCACGCGGGGTCGTCAGCTCTGCCGACAATGGCTTAGGTGTCATCATTCACCACCTCCGACAACAGTTATCGTCGGAGAACACCTGATTATTCAGTTATCCACAGATCAATGTTTCGGGATCAGAAGCACCATAAGTTATCCACAAAGCCCCACGCCGGTAACGAAACCTCTGCCACCGATAAGTAGATGACCTACGAGGTCTACAGACGATTCCGACTCGGAGTGGAAACCGGTCAAGACCACACGATGCCCACACTCACGTCACAGGATTGGACATGGACACGTAACGTCAAGGAATGCGAGCCTGGCGTTACTTAGACGGCACCTCGTCAAAGTCAGCATGCACGATCTCCTCAATGGATACATCGCGGAAGGTAAGGATCTTGGCGCTCTTGACGAACCTAGATGGCCGGTACATGTCCCACACCCAGGCATCCGCCATAGACACCTCGTAGTAGACGTCGCCCCCCTCGGTGCGAACCTTGAGATCGACGACGTTACACAAATAGAACCGTCTCTCGGTTTCTACGGCATATTTGAAGATCCCGACGACGTCCTTGTACTCGCGGTAGAGCTCCAACTCCATCCGATTCTCGTACTGTTCCAGATCTTCGGCACTCATGATGAATGAAGCCTAGCCGCTCGTCGCACATTGGCGTAGCTCATCCGGTGTTGACGAGACGGTCCTAACTCCTTCAGACGGCGCTGGTGTAAGGCTGTCGCGTACCCCTTGTGCACCGCAAAATCGTAACCAGGAATCTCGGCGTCCATAGCGATCATGATGCGATCCCTGGCCACTTTGGCCACGATGGAGGCAGCTGCCACACACGCACACACTGAATCGCCCTTCCACATTCCCAGATCGGGAACCGTGAGTCCGTCGACCGGGAAACCGTCCGACAGCACGTATCCCGGTTCAACTCCCAGCCTCACCACGGCACGCCTTAAGCCGCTGATATCTGCCTCCTGCATCCCCAACCGATCGCATTCGTCGGCTTCTACACGTACCCACGACACTGCCAAAGCTTTATCCATGATGACGTTAAACAGGGCCTCTCTCTTGGCCGCAGATAGTGTCTTGGAATCTGCTAGCCCCGCAATCCTGCCGGATCTGCGATCATCAAGAATGACAGCTGCGGCTACCAATGGCCCTGCACACGCGCCCCGCCCCGCCTCGTCGCATCCGGCCACGGGGCCGAGTCCGGCCCTCGCTAGGGCCCGTTCATGGCCCATCGGCCCCGACCCGACTCGCACCGACATGGAATCCGTCACTTAGGGCAGCACGCGTTACCGACGCAGATGCGCGCCTTGCCTGGAGCTGACGACGACCTATCCGGGATTCCTCGGAAAATGTCAGGAGTCCCCAGTCCCTCAATGCGATTGAGAGGCATGAGAATGGCCTTTGCCGGCCCAACGACGTCATCGAGCGGCACAAACGCAGGAGCGCCCGTATACTCACCCGGATCAAGGTCTTGGAGGTGATAGCGCGAGTCACCCGAGGCATTGCGATGGTCCCCCAAGACGAACATCCGCCCCCGAGGAACAGTGACCCGGAATTCCATCGCCGAGGGTTTAACCATTTCACCATTTTCGGAGTACAGGTATGACCGCTCGTCAAGCGCCTTACCGTTGACGGTCACCTGGCCGTTGACGTTGCAGCAGGCAACGGTGTCCCCAGGCATGCCGATCACTCGCTTAATGAGGTAGTTCGAGCTCTTGTTAGGCAACAACCCGACGAATTCGAGGATCTGTCCTGGAACAGAGCGGCGATCCTGGGCAGCAGGTAGCCAATGTTCGGTGTCTTTGAACACGACGACGTCGCCCCGATGAAAATCGGCGGCTTTCACCGCGATCACGCGGTCGCCCACCTGCAAGGTGTTTTGCATAGACTTCGACGGGATGACAAACATCTGAGCGACGAAACCACGCAGCACAGCTGAGATGATGAGGGCACCAACGACGATGAGAACAACTTCGATCGCCCCCGACCGAAAGCGCTGCCACCCAGACGCCTGTTCCCCACGTGCTGTTGCATCGTCAGAGTCCCTGGTGTCGCCGTTTGCAGCCCGCCTCGCCCGGTAGTCATCCGCCACGGCAAAACCTCTCCCTCATCCCCTGTGGGAACTTCCCGTCGGGTGCCACCTTGCAGTGTAACCAACGCACAGAAAAAAGCTGCATCATGACGCGCCTACCCCAGATGTGAGTGGAACCATACAAAAACGGGGCTTCGCCGTAACGAAACCCCGTTGCTGTTAAGACGACGTCAGCGAGCTGAGCCCCTCTCCTTAATCTTGGCCGCCTTGCCACGCCGGCCGCGCAGGTAGTACAGCTTGGCGCGACGGACCGCACCGTGGCGATCAACCTCGATCTTGTCAATGATCGGGGAATGCAGCGGGAAGGTACGCTCAACACCGGTCCCGAAGCTCAGCTTGCGGACGGTAAAGGACTCCTGGACGCCACCACCGGTACGCGAGATGACGATCCCGGAGAAGACCTGCACACGGGTACGGCTACCCTCAACAACCTTGACGTGGACCTTCACCGAGTCGCCAGGACGGAACTCGGGGATGTCGTCGCGCATCGAGGCCTTGTCGATCTCGTCGATGATGTTGCTCATAGTGTTTCCTCGCCGGTGCCACAGGTCACCTGGTGCTCGTGTTCACAAAGATTTCGTTCCCCGAGCGCCGGACTGTCCCCCTGTGGCAGGAGCCGGACACGGACAACACCGCGGTATTTTTCCATACCCATGGCTCTGGCATCAAATCCACCATCACTCGTGCCCGCCAACAGGCAGTGCTCCACAACATAACCGGGCTCCGACACCGCGAGGTGTCGGAGCCCGAGTAATCGACCACACGAGTCAGGACTCAGTCGTCCTTGCCGTCGTGCTTGAACAGCGACGCAATGAGGTCGCGGTTGAGCTGGCTGATGGACTCCAGCGGAATACCTTTCGGGCACACCGAGGCGCACTCACCAATGTTGGTGCAGCCACCGAATCCTTCAGCGTCGTTCTGCGCAGCCATAGCCTTAACACGACGCATCCGCTCCGGCTGACCCTGCGGAAGCATGGCCAGGTGAGTGATCTTCGCAGAAGTAAACAGCATCGAGGAGCCGTTCGGGCAGGCCGCCACGCAGGCGCCACAACCGATGCAGGTAGCGGCGTCGAAGGAGCGGTCAGAGCACTTCTTGTTGACCTGAACAGCGTGAGCGTCCGGGGCAGCACCGGTGTTCACCGAGACATAGCCGCCAGCCTGGATGACACGGTCAAGGGCCGAGCGATCCACGATAAGGTCACGCAGAATCGGGAAGGCACCCGACTTCCATGGCTCGATCGTGATGGTCGAGCCATCGGCGAAGGAGCGCATGTGCAGCTGACACGTAGTGGTACGCACCGGCTGGGCAGCACCCATACCACCGTGCGGCACACCATTGATGACGACGCCGCACTGACCGCAAATACCCTCGCGGCAGTCCGAGTCAAATGCGACGGGCTCTTCACCCTGAGCGGTGAGGTTCTCGTTGAGCATGTCCAACATCTCAAGGAAGGACATATCACCGGAAACACCGTCCAGGGTGTACTCGACGAGGCGGCCCTGATCCTTGGAATTGCGCTGACGCCAGATTCGCAGGTTGATCTTCACTTGTAGCTCCTCTGCTTGACCTGGATGGACTTGTAGACCAGCGGCTCCTTGTGCAGGGTCGGCTTGTGGCCTTCGCCAGTCCACTCCCAGGCAGCGACGTACTGATACTCGTCGTCGTGACGCATGGCCTCGCCCTCTTCGGTCTGAGACTCAGCGCGGAAGTGACCACCACAAGACTCGCGACGGTGTAGAGCGTCGATGCACATCAGTTCACCGAGCTCCAAGAAGTCGGCGAGCCGACCAGCGCGCTCGAGGGTCTGATTGAGCTCCTCGTTGACGCCGGTGACCTTAACGTTGGTCCAGAACTCGTTGCGCAGATTGCGGATGAGACCAATAGCCTTAATGAGGCCGGCCTCGCTGCGCTCCATACCGCAGTACTCCCACATGATGTGGCCAAGTTCCTTGTGGATCGAGTCGACGGTACGGGTTCCATTAATCGTTAGCAGCTTGTTGATACGGCTCTCGACAGCCTGACGGGCTTCAACCGCGGCCGGATGCTTCTCATCGACCATGCCGAACTTCGGAGAGTCCGCCAGGTAATCGGTGATGGTGTTGGGCAGCACCCAGTAGCCATCAGCCAGACCCTGCATCAGGGCCGAAGCACCGAGCCGGTTAGCGCCGTGATCGGAGAAGTTGGCCTCACCACAGACAAACAGACCCGGAATGGTCGACTGCAGGTCATAGTCGACCCACAGGCCACCCATCGTGTAGTGCACCGCAGGGTAGATACGCATGGGAACCTCATACGGGTTCTCGTCGGTAATCCGCTGGTACATGTCGAAGAGGTTGCCGTACTTCTTTTCCACGGCATCCTTACCCATACGCTGGATGGCCTCGGAGAAGTCGAGGTACACACCACGGGCACGCATGTGCTCGGTGCCGTCAGAATCGACCTCACGAACCTTCGGACCGACACCACGACCCTCGTCACAGCGGTACTTGGCTTGACGGGATGCAATGTCACGAGGAACCAGGTTGCCGAAGGACGGGTAGATGCGCTCCAAGTAGTAGTCGCGATCTTCCTCGGGGATGTCGCGAGGATCCTTTTCACAATCTTCCGCGCGCTTGGGCACCCAGATACGGCCGTCGTTACGCAGCGACTCCGACATCAGAGTCAGCTTCGACTGGTTTTCACCATGCACCGGGATGCAGGTCGGGTGGATCTGGGTGTAGCAGGGGTTGCCGAAGTAAGCGCCCTTACGGTGGGCACGCCACGAGGCGGTGGCATTGCAGCCCATGGCGTTCGTCGACAGGAAGAAGACGTTGCCGTAACCACCGGTAGCCAGGACGACGGCGTCACCAAACCACTCTTCGATCTTGCCGGTAACCATGTCACGAGTCACGATGCCGCGAGCTCGCCCGTCGGCGACGATGAGCTCGACCATCTCGTGACGGGTGTGCATGTGCACGGTGCCGGCGTGAACCTGCCGCTCGAGGGCTTGGTAGGCGCCGATGAGCAGCTGCTGGCCCGTCTGGCCGCGAGCGTAGAAGGTGCGCTGCACCTGGACGCCACCGAAGGAACGGTTGTCGAGCAGGCCACCGTACTCACGGGCGAACGGAACGCCCTGGGCGACACACTGGTCGATGATGTTCGCGCTGACCGCGGCGAGCCGGTAAACGTTCGTCTCGCGGGAGCGGTAATCGCCACCTTTGACGGTGTCGTAGAACAGGCGGTAGATCGAATCACCGTCATTCTTGTAGTTCTTCGCGGCGTTAATTCCGCCCTGGGCCGCGATCGAGTGAGCGCGACGCGGAGAGTCCTGGTAGCAGAAGTTCTCGACGCGGTAACCGGCCTCACCGAGAGTTGCGGCGGCAGCGCCACCAGCTAGACCGGTACCAACAATGATGACCGTCATCTTGCGACGGTTAGCCGGGTTGACCAGACGCGAGGTGAACTGGCGATCAGTCCAGATCTTCTCGATCGGAAGGTCATGGTTGGCCTTCGTGTCGTGGATTTCGTCGCCGGTCGTCCAGTACTGGTCGGCGAGAGCGGCGTTGTTATTGGATGCAGCAGTTGCAGTCATCAGGAGATCACCCCGAACAGGACCAGGAATGGAGGAGTCATGAAGCCCACGAAGATCACGATGGCGACGATCCAGGAACACACGCGCAGCACAGCGCGAGCGGTACCAGAGACGTTGACGCCGAGGGTCGCAAAGGCACTCCAGAAACCGTGGGAGACGTGCATGCACACCGCGATCATGGCGATGAGGTAAATGAGCACGAACCACCAGTGACTGAAGGCCGTAAGTACCATCCCTGCGCGTCCAGCTGCATCGGTGGGCGGGTTATTGAGCAAGTCAGGGCTAATGGTGAACTGCAGCAGGTGGAGGATGAGGAATAGGAAGATGATCCAGCCACCCCAGAACATCGTGCGGGCAGCATAGGTATTCTCCGGCGAGAGGTTCTTCTTAACCGAGTAACGGCCAGCGCCACCGGTTCCAATGTTGCGCTGCTTGTTAACGCGAATCGCCGACCAAATGTGCAGCACGATCGCCAGCAACATGAAGATCCGGAAAATCCACAAGAAGGATTCACCCGGCAGGATCGGGTTGAGAATCGTGCGAAGAAAACCGGCGTAACGATTGAATTCCTCGTTACTAGCGAGCAGCTTCAAGTTGCCAAACATGTGCATGAGCAGGAAGAGGATTAAGATCAGCCCGGTGACGGCCATGAGGGCCTTCGCCGCGACAGTTGATCGCACCGCTCTCTGATGAGTAGTAAGTGTTGTAGTCGCCACGGACCAAAGACTAGCCAATTACCAGCCCTTTTGCGCCCCCACCCCCTGTGTTTTCGAAAACTTCCCTCGACCCTTGGTTCACTAAGGGTTTTACTCTTGATTATCGCAACATTTTCGGTTCGAATTTTGTCGATTAGAGACGCTTCAATGGGGAACACCGAAGTCGGAATCCGTCAGATCAGGACGCCGCTCACACGTCAGGCGGACTGACTCATCACGGCGCCACTTCGCAATTCGACCATGATGACCACTCATGAGAACCTCGGGGACATCGAGGCCACGCCATGAGACCGGCCGGGTGAACAGCGGATACTCCAGCAAGCCGTCTTGCCCGGCCGAGAACGACTCCTCCGCTAGAGACTCCGGGTTACCCATGAACCCGGGCACCAGCCGAACCACGGCCTCAGTGATAGCCAGAGCCGCTACTTCTCCCCCATTAAGCACGTAGTCTCCCAGGCTCACCTCATGAACAGTCCACATCGACCGCGCATAGTCGATCACGCGGTGGTCGATCCCCTCGTACCGTCCGCAACAGAACACGATCCGCACCGCCGACGACAACTCTTGAGCAGCAGACTGGGTAAATGGCGCACCTGACGGGCTAGGGAAAATCACATGAACCGACGAGTCCGGCTCAGTGCCAATGATCTCGTCGAAAGCTTCCCCCCAAGGGTCAGGCTTCATGACCATGCCCGCGCCTCCGCCACACGGGGTGTCGTCCACGGTGCGATGGCGATCGTGGGTCCAGTCGCGCAAGTCGTGGGCGTGGACCTCCACCAGACCGTTGACTGCCGCCTTACCCAGCAAAGATATGTCGAGGACATCAAAGTACGCCGGAAAAATTGACAGGTAGTCCAGCCTCATCGTCACCTCGCCTCTTCAGCGTTCGAATCGAGCAAGCCAGGAATGCCACTGACGACGATCCGCCCGGACGCCACATCGACAGTAGGGACGAGTTGGTGGACGAAAGGAACCAGATGTTCCTCCCCACTTACGTCGATCACGAGCACATCTTGGGCTGGCATATGAAGCACATCTTTGACAGCCCCGCGGCTTTTACCTGATTCATCAACCACTGTCAGCCCACGCAACCGGCGATCCCAGAATTCATCGGGGTCATCGGGGTCATCGTTGGGCTCAACGTCAACGACGAGAACCGATCCGCGTAGCTCCTCTGCCCCCTGACGATCTTTCACTTCGTCAAAAGCGACGATAAGGCAGCCCTTGGCCCAGCGGGACCGTACAACCGTCAGATCACGTCTGGACCCCTCAATCTGCACCGTGGCACCTACTCCAAACCTCGCATCTGGTTCGTCCGTACGCACCTCAACGACGACGTCACCTCGCAGACCATGGGCACGACCTACTCGTCCGACGACGACCTCCACCGTTGCCGACTCTTCCACTGTGACTCCTGGGGAATGATGAGATTAGACAAGATGCCAGACACAGCACATGGGCCGCAGCCCCGCCAGAGCGGAACCACGGCCCATATTGTCAAAGGACTGGCGATTCAGTGACGATGGCCACGGTGGTCGGAATGCCGTCCCGACCCGCGTCGATCAACATCAACGAAGTCGATCCTGATCTGCTCGTCACCGGCCAACGCACCAATAACCGTGCGCAACGAAGAGGCCGTACGACCCTGACGACCGATGACCTTACCAATGTCGGAAGGATTGACGCGCACCTCAAGCATCCGGCCGCGTCGCAGGTCCTTCTCCCGGACCCGGACGTCGTCAGGATTGGCGACGATGCCAGAGACGAGGTGTTCCAGGGCGTCGGCTAGCACGATCAGGCCTCAGCCTTCTCGCCACTGTTGTCTCCAGCCGCCGACTCGGAAGCCTCGTCAGCAGCTGCCCCTTCGGACTTCTTGGTGATGGCCTCACGCGGGGCCTCGTCGGCCTCAGCCAGGGCAGCGTTGAACAGATCATCCTTGTTGGGACGCTCGGGCTGCGGTTTGACACCAGACGGCGAAGTATCGCCGGTGAACTTCTGCCAATCACCGGTGCGCTTCAGCAAAGCAACAACAGCTTCAGTCGGCTGGGCACCGACGCCGAGCCAGTACTGCACGCGCTCAGAGTCGATCACAATGACCGACGGATCGGCCTTGGGATGGTACTGGCCGATTTCCTCAATAGCACGACCGTCACGCTTAGCGCGCGAGTCCATGACGACGACACGGTAGTGCGGGGTACGGATCTTGCCGAGACGCTTCAGACGAATTTTGGTAGCCACGTGTGTGGTAACTCCTGTAGTGAGACGCCCGGGACGAAACCCGGGAAGTTACGGGTGAGCACGGACACGACGTGGGGACATCGCCCCCGAACTCGGGTGGAACTATCCGCCGATAAGAGAGGGCACCGAACGGACAGAAGCTCTCGACATTGTGCCACAGATAGGCAGATGACGCGAGCCGGGACGGACTTCACCTGATGACTACTCGTCCCCTCAGCACGATGTAGGTGGGAGACTCCAGCACCCCAACGTCAACCCTCGGGTCACGGTCAAGGACGAGGAGGTCAGCGGAATCGCCAATACCCAGCTGCTCACCGCCCAACCACGCGCGAGCCCGCCAGGACGCTGCTCCCAATGCCATCTCCGCTCCCCCTACGGCAGCCAACAACCGAACCTCGGAGGCAATGAGGCCGTGCTTGATAGTGCCGCCAGCGTCGGTACCGGCATAAATCGGCACTCCGGCATCCCAAGCCTTGGCGATCGTTTCATGACGGTGAGTATGGAGGTGACGCATATGTGCGGCATATTTTGGGAACTTGCCGTCGGCCTGAGCGGCGATGGACGGGAAGGTCTCGATATTGATCAAAGTCGGGACAAGCCCGACCTCGCGCTCAGCCATAGTGGCGATTGTCTCGTCGGTAAGCCCAGTGCCGTGCTCAATACAGTCAATACCGGCATCAACGAGCTGTGCGGGAGCTTCCTCGGAAAAACAGTGCGCAGTAACACGGGCACCAAGCTCATGAGCACGATCGATGGCGGCCTGGGCGATGTCTGCGGGCCACAACGGAGCGAGATCCCCCTCGTCGCGATCAATCCAGTCACCGACAAGCTTGACCCAACCATCACCGGATCGAGCCTGACGATCGACCTCGGCAACGAGATTTTCCGGATCTACCTCAGCTGCGTAGTTACGGATGTAACGCTTAGGGCGGGCGATGTGGCGTCCGGCACGAATGACCCGCGGAAGGTCGTCGCGGTCGTCGATCCAATGGGTATCACTCGGCGATCCAGCATCGCGGATGAGAAGGGTGCCCGTCTTCGCCTCGGTCCGGGCCTGCTCGTCGGCAGTCTCCGTGCCAACGGCACCATGAGCATCGAGGCCAATGTGGTTATGGGCGTCAACTAGACCGGGAATGATCCAACAGCCGTCAGCCAAAGTTCGAGCCCCCGAGAGCGGCCCTTCCACGAGGACTCCGTCGTGAACCCATAGTTCACGTTCTTCCCCGTCAGGTAGCACGACGCCCCGGATACGCAAGTCTTCATCAGGAGCGGTTTGGGCCTCACGGGCCATATGGGTATGAGTCCATCCGTCGTGGGTGTGAGTGTGGAACAACGGCTGGGTGTCCTCGGTCATGGCCCCATCGTGTCACGAAGTCGCGGGGAGAAGTAATGTCAAACTCGCGATCTCTTCACACATCACCGACGCTGGTTCAACGCGGTCTCTTGTTCGTTTGGTTGAACATCTGCTGCATTGACGGCGGCATCTTGAATTCACTCATTGCCTTCTGCAGATCTTCCTGACTGGGTTGCTGCTGGCCCTGCAACCCGAACGCCTCACCGCTGCTCCGCTGCGGTTTCTTTGCAGCTTGACGAGCCTGAGCAGCACGCTTGGCGGGATTACCAGAGCCCTTACGGTTCTTCTGCTTCTTCTTCGACTGTTTGGAACCGCGCTTAGCCATGGACCCCATCATGCGGCCAGCACCAGGACCCATCATCTGGCCCATCTGGCTCATCATCTTCCGAGCGTCAACAAATCGATTGACCAGGTTGTTGACGTCACGAACTTCCACGCCAGACCCGTTAGCAATACGGGCACGACGTGACCCGTTGAGGATCGACACGTCAGCACGCTCGGCCGGAGTCATCGCGCAGATGATGGCCTCAATGCGGTCAATCTCCCGCTCGTCGATGTTCTCAATCTGGCCTTTCATCTGGCCGACGCCGGGGAGCATGCCCATGATCTTGGACATCGGGCCCATGCGACGCATTTGACGCATGAGACCGAGGAAGTCATCGAGACCGAACTCCCCCTTGCCTGCCATGAGCTTGGCCGCAGCCGCCTGAGATTGCTCCTGATCGAAAGCTTTCTCGGCTTGCTCGATAAGGGTGAGCATGTCACCCATATCGAGGATGCGCGAGGCCATCCGGTCGGGATGGAAAACGTCGAAGTCCTTGAGACCCTCACCCGAGGAAGCAAACATGATCGGCTTGCCGACCACACGAGCAATGGACAGAGCTGCGCCGCCGCGAGCGTCGCCGTCAAGTTTGGTCAGGACAACGCCGTCGAATCCGACTCCCTCCTGGAAGGCCACCGCAGTGTTGACCGCGTCCTGACCAATCATGGCGTCAACGACGAAGAGGGTCTCGTCAGGGTCGGTAGCAGTCTTGATGTCAGCCGCTTGAGCCATCATCTCGGCGTCGACGCCCAGACGACCAGCGGTGTCGATGATGACGACGTCGTACAGCTTGTGCTCGGCCTCTGCGACGGCATCACGGGCTACCTGGACGGGATCCCCAACTCCGTTGCCAGGTTCAGGAGCGAAGACGTGCACCCCGGCACGTTCTCCGACCACCTGCAACTGAGTGACGGCATTGGGCCGCTGGAGGTCGCAGGCGGCCAACAACGGGGAGTGGCCCTCTTCCTTGAACCACCGAGCCAACTTCCCAGCCAGGGTCGTCTTGCCAGCACCTTGCAAGCCGGCAAGCATGACGATCGTCGGGGGAGTCTTCGCAAACCGAACCGTACGGGTCTGCCCTCCGAGGATCTCGACGAGTTCCTCGTTGACAATCTTGACGATCTGTTGGGTCGGATTGAGCGCTTTAGAAAGCTCCTCGCCGTGGCAACGCTCTTTAATGGCCGCCACGAATTCCTTGACGACCGACAAGTTGACGTCAGCCTCAAGCAGGGCGATGCGAATCTGGCGAGTCGTGGCATCGATATCGGCATCAGTGAGACGCCCCTTACCACGCAATCCCTTGAAGGTTGATGCGAGGCGGTCTTGGAGAGTGTCGAACACGGTTGTCCTTCAGCGCGCTAGTTCCTTACCAGGACAGACTACCGTCCCAGACTCGATCATGACTCCCGGCGGCAATTACAGCCCGAACTGGCCAAGCCACTGTAGTGACTGCTCGATATACGGTGTGTACACACTGACGCGGTGTCCGCCACCCGTGAGCAAGATGAAGGTGAACTGCTTCATGCCTTTGGCGACATGGTAAAACTGGCCTCCGTCCGGGCCGACTTGCCCGTTCGAAACCACCGGTACACGACCGGGCCCCCAGCTCTGCAAATCGTTGGGGTTGAGCACGGACAGAAACCGCACGCTGCGCTCAATCTTGCGTTCCTGGACCCTACGCACCACCGAGCTGTTGGCCATAAGGGGTCGGGCCATGTTGGCGATGCGCGGATTCTCGAACATGGGATGGTAGTACCCACCCAAAGAGAACCCGGCATTGAAAGCCCTGGGATATTTAGTCGACAAATTGGCAGCGCAGTAGCCACCGGTGCTCCATCCACCGATGAAACGTGACCCGCGCTCGTGACCGACCCGGTAGTGCGACTCAAGCCGCGGGATAACAATCTTCATGATCCATGTCTCATGCCGGTAGGGACCAACGTCAACGCACTCGCTGTCGACACCGTCACGAATCTTGCCCGGCAAGAACACGATGACGAAGGGATTGACCTTCCTGCCCTTGATGAGTTCGGTTGCTGGACCGATGAAGTCGATCGACTTGTTGTCACGCTGACCAGTGTCATTGACGCCCCCGATGTAGAACAACACCGGAAATCGAGTGCGACGCTCCGACTTTTCAAAGTACTGGGGTGGCAGCCAGACTGGAACGCGCGCATATTGGGCATCCGCGCCAGGCACCGTTATTGCGCTCACCTGACCGTTGGGATGGGGGTTGGACTTACTGATCGGAATATCTTTGACCTTGGTGCGTCGGATCGGGACTAGATCATGGGTCGGAGCCTCTGGTTGGACCTCTCCCAACAGGTCAGACCATGACGTGAAAAACCCATACTCACGGTTGATATAGAGAAAGACGCCGGTAATCAGTAAGGCCTGCGCGAGCAAAATCACCACGAGATGGCCGAGACCGCGCAGGATCTTGCGCCACCAGCTTCCCGTACCCGCTATAGCCCGCCACACGACGAAAGCTAGAGGCAAAGCGAAGGCCGCAATAAGCACCGCTACGCACAGCTTATGGCTGAGGATACTGACCATCATGACCCCACCAGTCGGGGCAAACCACGCGATATCTGTCACTTATCGGACCTCAGCACTCGGCAGAATCGTCACCCATGAGACCGGTGACAAAGTTATCAGCATCAAAGGGGGCCAGATCGTCAGCTCCCTCGCCGAGACCGATGAGCTTGACGGGCACACCTAGCTCACGCTGCACTTGGACAACGATGCCGCCCTTCGCGGAACCGTCAAGCTTTGACAACACGATGCCAGTCACGTCGACGACCTCCGAGAAGACGCGGGCTTGAGTTAGGCCATTCTGCCCGGTGGTGGCGTCCAAAACAAGCAACACCTCGCTCACCGGTGCAAGCTTCTCGATGACACGCTTGACCTTACCCAGTTCATCCATGAGACCGGCCTTGGTGTGAAGTCGCCCAGCAGTGTCAACGAGCACGACATCAACACCTTCATCAATGCCAGTCTGAACGGCCTCGTAAGCGACGGAGGCAGGATCGGCGCCCGCGTCCTTGCGGACGGTACGCACACCGACGCGTTCTCCCCACGTCTCCAGCTGCTCGCCAGCGGCGGCGCGGAAGGTGTCTGCTGCACCGAGGAGGACCGTCTTTCCCTCGGCGACGAGAACGCGCGCCAGCTTGCCGCAGGTCGTCGTCTTACCCGTGCCATTGACGCCCACCATGAGGACGACAGCCGGCTTGCCTTCCAGGCGGTCTAGGTTGATGGAACGATCCATATCCGATCCGACGAGTTCGACAAGCTCATGGTGCAGAACCTCGCGAGCATGGGCCGGGTCAGAGATCCCATCAATAGCCAGTTCCGAGCGCAGCTTCTCGACGAGCTCCGTCGTCGGACCAACACCCAGATCGGAGGTGATAAGGGTGGTCTCGAAGTCATCCCAGGCGTCATCGTCGAGCTTGTCAGCGCTCAGCAACTCGGCCAAACCACGAGCAAGCGCATTGTTGCTGTTAGCCAGACGACGCCGCAATCGGGCCATCCGCGAGCCTGGCGCCTCGGGCGCCTCGACCGCTGGTTCAGCGACCTGTGACGCTTCTGACTCGGGGCGCCCGACAGCAGACTCGCCGCCCGCTGGAGTCTCCGCTTCGGGAACTGTTTTCCCACTTTCCGTGGGAGCCGGGGACACCTGGGCAGGCTTAGACCCCTCACGCAGAGCCTTACGCCGCGAAACTCCAGCAGTGACGGCAGCAACCACCGTCACCAGGACGAGTATGCCGAGGATAATCCAGATCAGGGTTATGGGGTTCACGTCGGCCGATATTAGTCGGTCAATTCACAAAACCACGAGGGCAGACCGCCTCAGCGATGTCGAACACCGCTGAGATCTTCACCCACACGGGTGGCGGTGTGACGCCAAAAACTAGCATCGGGATCGGCACCAGGATGACGTAGACCCAGCATCACCACGGCGCAGACGCCCAAGGCGACCGCGAGAATCAGGACCATCGCGATGATGAAAACGACCATCCGAGACCGACCTTTCCGTCAGGGTACGCACATGCAGATTACCCGAGACGCCAGGCTCCCTAACGCGATTCGGCTGCATCGCCGTCATCATAACTTTCGGGAACAACTGCAGAGGCAACCATAGGAAGCTCTCCTGAGTGCTTCACTGCTCGGAAGGTCCACAACTTATTGACGACGAAGTTGATAGGCATCGTCACGATGATGGCGAAGATCTGGGACCAGTACTCGCGTGACTGAATCCCCCTTCCCTCGTTAAACCACGGCTCGGGTAAGTAAATCGGGGACGTTGGGTTGGTAAAGAAGATCTTAATAAACATACCGATGATGGCGGCTATCGACCCTACGGCAAAAAAAGGCCAGAATTCACGCCACCATCCCCGACGGTATTCGCGCTTGAACGTCCACGAACGATTGAGCTGGAAGTTTGTAATGTTGGCTACCACGAAACCGACGAGCCACACCAGGCTCGTGAAGCGGAAATTCCACCGGGTACCCGCAAGATTGAACAAGATGTCCTGGGCATGCTCAGTACCGCCATTCGCCTTATTCATGATGATGGCGACGATGATGTTGACCAGAAACCCTGATCCACCGACGACCCCGAACTTGATGAATTCAATCAAGTGACGCTTCTTGATGCGTCTCCTCGTAGGTGCAGTCGGTTCAGTGATCACTCGCGATATAATAGGCCTAATGCCAAGAGATCTGAAACCGCCCATCAAGATTAATATGGCGCGCCGGGACGAGTCGTCACGCTGCGAAAGCAGCCAATGGTGAGATATGGCCTCGGACCGGGATAGCGGGCCACCTCAGGCACCGCGTCGAGCTCCGGTTCATGAACTGGATACGGCTCATGACGGTGCCACAACGCTTGCAAGGCTTATCCTCTCACCTATAGGCATCAAGCGACCGATCGAGGTAACCCAACTACATCACCAATGCACGTTGATACAGCCACACGAGTCTTACCTTCTCCTCTTCGGCGACGTGAACATCAGATCGGGCCAGCAACCATCCCCAGCAGCCCCGCCTCTAGGACGCCAGTCACTTCTCCCCGGTACCACATGTAGTACCATTAAGCCATACTGAGCGTTGCCAAGATCCTCGCTTCCATGCGAGCCAATCCACGCACGACTATGCAGACTTGTTCCGCGTGTGCGAGGAGTTCTTCGGAGCAGCCAGGAACCACTGGCGGCTCGCACGCCGTCTTCAAGACCCCATGGCTCGGCGACCTGCGGGTCAACATCCAGAACGACCACGGCAAGGCCAAGACATACCAAGTCCGACAGGTGCTCCAAGCAATCGAGAAGTTGAAGGAACAGTGATGAGCCAGACGATCACCGACACCGCACGCTACAGCTTCCACGTGACCTGGTCCCCCGAGGACGCCGAGTTCATCGCCACGTGCGTCGAGTTTCCTTCGCTGTCGTGGCTGGCCGGTACTCCCGAGAAAGCGCTCACTGGGCTCCGGATCGTCGTCGATGAGGTCGTTGATGACATGCGCGCCAATGACGAACCTGTACCCGAGCCCCTGTCCACCCGGCACTACTCCGGGAAGTTCCAACTCCGACTTGGCGAGGACCTGCATCGACGACTCGTGATCGAGGCTGCGGAGCAGCACCTCAGCCTGAACCAGTACGTCACGCGCAAACTGGCCGTCTCCTGAACGTCAGAAGTGTCACTCGCCCCGAGCGCAATTCCCGGGCAAGTCGCAGTCACTTCAGCCGCTGGCTCCGCAGGCAGGACGGAGACCCCACCTACTATCCACGATTCAACTTCACAGATGCGGCCAACTTTGCGGTGACCACGACAGGGGGCGACAACTTTCCCGCCTTCATGGGCATGGAACTACAACTCGGCAGCCTTGAAAGTGCCAGCGAACGCCTGATCGAGAGCTCGCTCTTCGCGTTTTCACCCACCGATGTTGACCGACGCAGCATTAACCCACCGACCCAAGGCAACGGGGCCACAGCTGCGCTAGCCATGCCAGATGACGGCAGGATCACCGTGGTCTCTGACACTTCGGGCATCGGAACGAGCTCCGGTTCATGAAAGACTCGCGTATGATCGGCGTCTCACATCGGTGGCAGGGGCTCATCCTCACGGCCGTAGGCATCCAAAACACGGGAAAACCACCCCGATTCCCCGTTGACGTTGACATAAAGAGAGTCGAAAGAGGTACCGCCCTGAGACATGGCCTCTGCCATAACATCGCAGGCCGTCTGCAACAATTCCACCGCTTCGGATTGACTCAGGCGAGAGCATGGTGTCTCGGGGTGACAACGGACCCGCCAAAGAGTTTCGTCGGCATAGATATTGCCAATCCCGGAAACAAGGGTTTGATCGAGCAAACTCCTCTTAATGGCGGACCTGCGTGCGCACAACCGTCGCACTACCTCGTCAACGTCGAAACACTCCTCGAACGGATCAGGGGCGATGTGGGTCACCGGACCGGGAATACCATCAACGAGCGGGGCTAGGGTCAATCCGCCGAAGGTACGCTGGTCGAGGAAGCGCAGGTCACGACCATCGTCGAGGGTGATGACTATACGGGTATGGCGATGCTGCGGGGCATGTTGGGTGCTAACACGGAATTGTCCGCTCATACCTAGATGAGCCAACATCGCGGTGCCATCGTCAAGGATGAACCACAGGTACTTACCCCGGCGATTTACGGCAGTAAATTGACGACCCGACAAGGTCGTCTCGAAAAGCGCAGCGTCCTCGAGTCCACCGCTGGGGCGAAGCCCGCGAGTATCGACAACGTCGACGCTGTCGACGACAACCGGAACAACGAACTGTTCGAGTCCGGCTCGAACGGTCTCGACCTCGGGGAGCTCAAGCACCTGTGTGAGAGCTTGGCATCAGCGCGGAGACAGCACGGCGGGCCGCACCTTGCTCCGCTTCTTTCTTGTTGTGGCCGGTGTAGGCGGCATGTAGTCTGCCGTCCACATTCGCTCTGGCACAGTATCGACGATTGTGATCTGGGCCAGACCCGACGATTTCGTATCGGGGGGCATCGAAGCCATGCTCAGCGCAGTACTCTTGCAGGACAGTCTTCCAGTCTGTGCCCGCCCCAGAGCGGTCTGCCTCATCAACGAGAGGATCGAAAAGGTGGTGGACTAGACGCAGTACGTCCGGAAGCCCAGCTGACAGCTCGACCGCGCCCAGCAGTGCCTCGGTAGTGTCGGCCAGGATCGACGTCTTGTCGTGGCCGCCAGTACGTTCCTCTCCCTTGCCCAATTTGATCCGAGGACCAATGCCGAGTTGACGTGCCAGCTGTCCTAGCGAGACGGTACTCACAACAGCCGACCGTAACTTGGCTAGCTGGCCTTCAGGCTTATCCGGAAACGCCCGGTACAAATAGTCGGTGACACCAACTTCAAGGATGGCGTCACCTAAAAACTCCAGCCTCTCGTTGGTGGGAATACCACCGTTTTCGAACGCATACGAGCGGTGCGTCAGCGCAAGATCGAGGAGCTGAGGATCACACCGGATTCCCAACTCCTCGAGAAGGGCGAGAAAAGGCCAATCCTCGACGTCGGGGCGACCGATATTCTGATCCCTGCTTGCGTGCACAGTGTCGATCTCAGGCCTCGACAACCTGACGACGGTCGCCGCGCGGCCCGTACCCACCGCAAGACGGGCAGGCGGTGTGGGGCAGGTGCTTCTCACCACAGGCCGGGTTGGCGCAGGTGACGAGCTTGGTAGCAACCGTCTTCCACTGCGAACGACGGTGCCGGGTATTGCTGCGGGACATCTTCCGCTTCGGGACGGCCACGATTTTCTCCTTGGTGTGCTTGAAGGGTCGGCATCCGCACGCGACGGTTGCCCATGGCGACGTTCAGGACCGATCCGAGTCATCCCCGCCGACGAGGCCCTCGAGGGCCGACCAGCGTGGGTCGATCCGATCCGGATGGTCATGATCCGGGTCGTCATTGAGGTTGGCACCACAGTCTGGGCACAGCCCACCGCAGTCATCGCGACACAGCGGGCTGAACGGAAGGTTCAGCACGACCGCGGCACGCACCACGGGGTCAAGGTCGATAGTCTCCTCGGCACTAACCCGACTGGCATCCTCGTCGGCCTCCTTGTCGGGGTAGAAGTACAGCTCTTGGACGTCAAGGAGAAGTTCCTCCTTGATGGGGTCCAGACAGCGAGAGCACTCCCCCTCCAGGGTGGCCTCGACGGTCCCGGCCGCGAGGACCCCCTCTCCAACCGACTCCAAGCGGAGATCAAGTTCGAGTGGAGAGTCCTCGGGAACGCCAATCATGTCGACATCGAGATCCGCTGGAGCGGGTACCGTCCGTTGAACCCGGATCATCTGACCCACTTGCCGACGCAGCGAATGGGTCTCGAGAACGAGACCCGAAAGCGCGTCGGAGTGGCGATGGGTGGTGTTCATCGCAAAGATCCCTTCGACCAGTGGAACACGACGAGGTCATGACCAGCCAGTAACTCTACACGACCACTGCCACCGGAACCAAAACCTGGGATTCTCCCACGCTTTGGCTTCCAAGCCATGGGGCAACGAGACCAATCGACATCTTGACTATCGACTCCTGTTCGGGCGATACTGTACTAAATCGTATTAGTTCAGCAGGAACCGGCGCCAATGGTGGCCCAGAACCTGCTCAGGCCTCACCTCTCAAGGAAGAAGCAAGATCATGGGAAACTTCACCATCGGTCGACGTCAACTGCTTGGCGGCACCGCCGCACTCGCGACAGTGCTCGCTGCGAGCGCATGTGGCATGAGTGGTTCAGGCGACAAACCGTCGAGTCAGGCATCTGTTAACCCGTCCGCCAAGCTCGAAGGCAGCATCCAGTTCCAAACCTGGTCGCTCAAGAACGAAAAGTTCACGCCCTACTTCAAGAAGCTCGTCAAGTCCTTTGAGAAGGAACATCCCGGAACAACGATCAAGTGGGTTGACCAGCCAGGCGAGGGCTATGAGGAGAAAGTCCAGCAGCAAGCCACCGCTGGACAGCTGCCCGATGTCATTAACATACCGCCGAACTTCGCGTGGCAGCTCCTCAAAGCCAACAAGGTCATGGACCTCAAGAAGGCTGACGCGGCAGCCATCAACACATATATCAAGGGCGGCATTGACGCCTACACCTACGACGGTTACGACGGCGTCTACGGGTACCCGTGGTACCTCGGCACCGACCTGAACTGGTGGAACACCGAAGCCTTCGAGAAGTACGGTCTCGATCCCAAGAAGTTGCCGACCACACTTGATGAGCTTTATGCCCAAGCAATTACGATGGCTGAGAAATCCCACGGCACAATGCCCCTCATCTCCATCGCACCAGCTCTCGGTGATCTTGCCGCCCAGGGCGTCAAGGTCTACAAGGACGGAAAATTCACTTTCAACACCGACCAGGCCGTCGAGATCATTCAGAAGTATGTCGAGCTTTACGCCAAGAAGGCTATGCCGCCGGAGGTGTTGCAGAACAATTACCTCGGTAACTCGAAGCTGTTCCTCCAGGACAAGGTTGCGTGGACCACTGGCTCGGCCTCCTTCCCTGTCGACCTCAAGAAGAGCGCACCGAAGCTCCTCCCCCACGTCGCCATGACCACACGCATCGGCGTTCCTCCCCTGTTTGTGCAGGGCATCTGCGTCTCCGCAGACTCGAAGAACCCTAATCTGGCCCTAGCATTCGCCCAATATGTCACCAATAACGCCAACCAGGTTGACTTCGTCAAGCTTGCCCAGGGCTTCCTGCCGGGAACTAAGGAAGCCAACGAGAACACAGACTCCTTTACCTCCGTCATCTCCGATCCGCAGATGAAGAAGGCCGCCGAGGCCCTTGCCGGCGAGATGAAGTCCGCCAAGATCGGTGAGCCTATGGCCTATACCGACGCCATGAAGGCGTACGTCGGTCAGCAGATCTCCTCGGCAATGCGAGGTGATATCTCCGCTAAGGACGCACTCGACAGGGCCGTCAAGTACTGCAACGACCACGTCACCAAGTGATCTTCCTGCTGGCTCCGCCCTGCTGCGGGACCAGCAGAATCGTCGTCCGCTCACCTACCTCGCCCAAGGATTGCGCTCCATGAACTCCCACCGCTGGTACACACCGTGGTTGTTGGTGGCCCCGGCAGTCGTGTGGACCGTCGTGTTCGCCCTCTACCCCTTCATCAACACGATCATCCTGTCCTTCACGAACACCCGACCCCTCGTCGGCGGGGAGTTCATCGGTTTCGCGAACTACGCCGAACTGTGGCACGACGACATGTTCTGGAATGCCATGGTGACGACATTCATCTATGTCATCATCTGCATCCCGCTGTTGACGATCCTGCCATTGCTGCTGGCCCTCCTGGTCGAGAAGAAGATTCCGGGCATCTCGTTCTTCCGCACGGTGGCGTATTTCCCCGTCATCGCATCGGTCGTCGTAGTCGCCCTCATCTGGAGCTGGATGTTCGATTCTCGCGGCCTTATTAATCAGTCCCTGCAATGGATGGGCGCTACCAGCAGCCCCATCCCTTTCCTCGTCGATCGCTGGAAGCTGCTCGGCTGCGCGATCCTCCTGACGGTTTGGAAAGGCCTCGGTTACTACATGATCGTCTACCTCGCGGCGCTGGGAAACGTTGACCATGATCTCCACGAAGCAGCTGCCCTCGACGGTGCGGGCACCTTCCAGAGATTCCGCAACGTCACCATTCCCGGTATCCGCCCCGCAATGGTCCTCATCATTGCCCTCATCGCGGTGTCCGGCATGAGGATTTTCTCCGAGCTGTACGTCCTCACCAACGGCACGGGTGGCCCAGGCGGTGAGGACTCCAGTCTGGTCATGGTCATTAAGCAAGTCGGAACCGGACTGTCCGGACAGCTCGGATACGCCTCAGCCCTATCAGTCGTGTTGTTCTTCCTCACCCTCATTCCATTGACGGTCATTGGTTGGGCCAACAACAAGGACCTCCGATCAGGACGTCGGACCAGACGAGGAGAAGGTCGCGCTCGCCGCGCCGCCGCTATCCAAAGCGCCACCAAGGAGACGATGGCATGAGCACTGCACAGGCAACCCGTCCAGCCAAGCAGAAGCCGTGGCGTAGCCGACACGCCTTCGACCCAACCCGTCCCACCCTCGCCGGGCTCATCGGGCGTTACCTTCTCCTGATCTTCGTCGTCATCATCTCGATCGGACCATTCCTGTGGCAGCTCTCGACCTCCCTCAAGAGTGTCAATGAGAACATCTACTCCTTTCCGCCCCACCTCATCCCCCAGGAATTCACTATTGACGCATACCGACGCGTTGCCCATGTGGTGTCAATTCTCCGGTACGCCTGGCATTCCGTGATCGTCGCCGCAGTCTGCGTCGTCGGTAATGTCGTGCTAGCGTCGCTGGCCGGTTATGCACTGACCTGCATGAAGTTCCGCGGTAAGAAGGTCGTGATGGGTATCCTGCTGTCGGTTCTCCTGCTGCCGGGTGAAGTGACACTGACCAGCCAGTACCTCGTCATCAAGGGTATGGGCCTTGCGAATACGCTAACCGGCGTGGCCATTCCGGGCGTCGTCGGTGCCATCAACGTTCTGCTCATGGCGACCGCCTGTCGAGCCGTCCCTCCATCGGTTTTAGATGCGGCAACCGTTGACGGCGCGAACACGTGGTCGAAGATTCGCCACATCGTATGGCCCAACATCAAGGGCATGGCCTCCGTGGTCGCGGTGTTCTCGTTCATCGGGGCCTGGGACGACTTTCTGTGGCCACTGGTTGTCCTCAACGATCCAGACAAGTACACGCTGACAGTTGGCATGCAGTACCTCAGCTCGACGATGTCCACCGATCCACGTGAGGTCGCAGCCGGTACGGTGATCGCCCTTATCCCGATCATTATCATCTTCGCGTCGATGCAGAAGGTGTTCTTCCGCGGTGTTGAGAGTGGCGGGGTCAAGGGTTGACACCACCGCCGCGTCGCCCCTTACTGGGCCTGACCAGTGGATCCTCTCACGATGAGTTCAGGAGGTTGCTCGGTGACATCCTCGACGTCGTCACCGCCAAGGATTCCCATCAGCATGGTGATAGCATCCCGGCCCAGAACCGACGGATCTCGTCGCAAAGCGGTAATTCCTGGCGACATCACCCGACATGCTGGTGAGTCCTCAAACGACACCACCGAGATGTCAGTGGGAACCTGTAACCGGTGCTCGGCAACGGCAGCCAAACCGCCCAGCGTCAGCACCTCATTGTCATAGACGATCGCGGTAGGACGATCCCCGATCTTCAGCAACGCGCTGGTCTCTCGCAGCCCGGACTGTTCCGAATAATCCGTTGCTGCTGCCTCGATAACAACAGCTCCTAACCTCTCGGCTTCCTGAGCAAAGGCTCGTCGCCGCACCATGCTGTGTTCGAGAGTGGGGTCGCCACCGATGTGGGCAATACGACGATGACCTTGATTAATCAAGTGAGTAACGATGTTTCCGGCAGCAGCTGCGTCATCGATATGGACACCAGGCAACGGTGTGTCACTCATAGCGCCAACAACCGTGCACGGCATCTTGATGTCTGCCATGAGCGGCCACCGTGGATCATTGCGGGCCGGATCGACTAGGACCACACCGTCAACCCGTCGCTGCGCCCACCATTGACGATGGACCTCGCATTCCTCCTCACGTGATGCGACCAACTGCAACACCAAGGCAGTACGTGCGGGAGTGAGGATCTCCTCCATGCCGGCAATAAGGTGGAGGAAGAAGCCTTCACCAGCAAAACTGCGATCGTCGCGCGCGATGACGAGCCCGACGGCTCCAGCCCGATTGGCCGATAGCGCTCTCGCAGCCACATTGGGACGCCACCCCAGGTCCTTGGCCACTGCCTTAACCCGGGCTCTCGTGGAATCGGAGACGCCCGGCTTGTCATTAAGGGCGAAGGAGACTGCGCCGGGGGACACACCGGCAACCCTGGCGATGTCCTTGATCGTCGTCCTGTCCATGAAGTCACGGTCCTTCTCGAAGCATGAATGCCCTGTCGGGGGCCTAGGGGCGTCATCGCCCGAGGCTCATTGCCTCGACCCCGCGCGGCATCATTTTAAGGCTATCTGCAGCGATAGGTAAAACGCTTCAGCACCCTGTCGAATTGGTCTTGCCAATTCCATATCCGTCACTAGTTCCCTATGCTGGGAGATGTCATGCCCCAGACGAGCCTTCGAGGTTCGCCCAAGCCAGGTCGTTGCCGACCGGATGGCACACCAGGTCATGAGCACTATCAAGCGGACTAGCCGACGTGTCATTATCCGCAACCCATACATATGAGCTTCATGACGATGGTGGTTCATTATCACCCGAAAGTCGGTATGCCTCGATCACGAGCGTCTGTAACTACTACGCAGTATGGCGGGGCGACGACCCATCACGGATGGTGGCTATTACCCTGATCGCCACTGGCTTGCTAGCCCGGTCCACGACGATCGCCCCTAGACCACACCACGATCCTCCTCGACGAGGGGCCCCGAGTCGCTCCGAAATGCGCTCTTGGAGATCGTGTGGTCAATTCCTAACTCAACAGGTTGACTAAACCGTATTAGTCACTACACTTCACACTGAAACTATCCGTTGTCAATGTCGCAACCGCCAGGGACTCCAATGCATGATCACGCCCCCATTCTTGACGACAGGGTGCATCGCCATCTCGCTGAGAAGATTCGCCCCGCCGAGACCACCACGGTGTGCCACCTAAACGTCGAGTGGGCCCCCGTCACCGACACCGTCGAGGGGTTGAACAGCCGGCCCGGGGTCGTCGGCCAGGGTGAACCCATCTCGATCAGTGCGGGCCTAGCCCTGGCATATGAGCCCTTCCGGATAGGCGACACATGGGGACCGCCATGGGGAACAACGTGGTTTCACCTCACCGCGACTGTACCGCCAGAGCACCGCGACGACCACCTTGAGATGATCGTCGACCTCGGTGGAGTCTGGGACTCCCCCGGATTCCAGTCCGAGGGGCTAGTCGTGCGTCCGGACGGATCCATCATCAAGGCCCTCAACCCGCGCAATACCTGGATTCCTGTCGAGACTGACACTGAAGGTCACATTGACGTCTACGTCGAAGCCGCCTCGAACCCCATCTTGCTAGCCCGGCCGCCCTTCCAACCTACCGAGGACGGTGACAAGCTCACCGCCTCTACCGACACCTATTACTCGCTCAAGCGAGCCGACCTCGTCGTCGTCAATGACGAGGTACGCGAACTCATTGCCGACATTGTCACCTTGTCTGGTTTGGCCGCCCAGTTGCCGGAGGACTCCGAGCGTCGCTGGGACGTTCGTCGCGCCCTGGACCGCGCTATGGATCGCCTTGACCTATTCGACGTCGTCTCTTCTGCATCAGCAGCTCGCAGCGAGTTAGCCCCTGCCTTGACCCGCCCCGCGCATGACTCGGCCCAGACGATGACTGCCATCGGCCACGCCCACATTGACTCCGCCTGGCTGTGGCCACTGCGCGAAACCCGACGCAAGGTCGCTCGAACAATCTCCAATCAGCTCAACCTCATCGACACCGACCCGGCCCACATCTTTGCCTTCCCAGCCGCTCAGCATTCGGCCTGGCTCGAAGAGGATCATCCTGATCTCTTCGCCAGGTTGCAGAAGGCTGTCAAGGATGGTCGCATCATCCCGGTCGGCGGTATGTGGGTGGAGTCCGATGCCAACCTTCCCGGGGGTGAGTCGATGTGCCGGCAGCTGTTGTACGGACAGCGCTATTTCATGGCGAAATTCGGCCACCATTGTCCCGAAGTGTGGTTGCCCGACTCTTTTGGCTACTCCGGCGCATTACCCCAGCTCGCCAAATTGGCCGGTGCCCACTGGTTTTTAACCCAAAAGATTTCTTGGAACCAGGTCGATAAGTTCCCTCACCATTCGTTCTGGTGGGAAGGAATCGACGGGACCCGCATCTTCACTCACTTCCCGCCAGCCGATACCTATGGCTCCGACTTGTCGGCTCACGATCTCGAGCATGCCCGAGCCAATTTCCAGGACAAAGGTCGCTCCAATTCCTCCTTGGTGCCCTTTGGCTACGGTGACGGCGGTGGCGGCCCCACTCGCGAAATGCTCGCCCAAGCCCGCCGAGTTGCTGATCTTGACGGATCCCCCAAGCTAGCTATCGAGCCTCCGGCCACCTTCTTCTCTCGGGCGGAGTCCGAGCATGAAGACCCCGGAACATGGGTCGGAGAGCTCTACCTCGAGCTGCACCGTGGCACCTTCACCAGCCAATACGAGGTCAAAAAGGGGAACCGTCGCAACGAACACCTGTTGCGTGACGCCGAGCTGTGGTGCGCCACTGCAGCCGTACGCGAGCTCATGGATTATCCCGGGGAGCGCCTGGCCGAGATCTGGCGGACGATCTGCCTGTATCAGTTCCACGACATCTTGCCCGGGTCAGCCATCGCGTGGGTGTACCGCGAGGTCGTCGCCGATCACCGTCGTATCTCCGACGAATTAACCGAACTCATTCACCACGCCCAAGAGCTACTGGCTGGGGAGGGGGACGAAGAGATCGTCTTTGACTCCGCACCCATGGCCCGCCCATGGGCCTCCACGGTCGCCATGGGCGGCAGCAAAGCTCCGTCCATCACGGAGGGCGTCCACGCCGAAGAAAACGAGGAAGACTTCATCGTTGATAACGGTCTGCTACGCATGACTGTTGACGCGCACGGACTCATCACGCACCTCGTCGACACCGCCAGTGGCCGAGACGCCATTCCTGCGGGTCAGCGCGGCAACCTACTCCAAATACACCCAGACTTCCCGAACATGTGGGATGCCTGGGACATCGACCCCTTCTACGCCAACACCGTCACCGACCTCGACGACGGCCAAGCCACCATGAGCCGCAAGGACGGGTCAGTGACCATCAGCGTCACGAGGACTTTTGGCCACTCCAGCGCAACCCAGTCTCTGACTGTCAATCCGGGAGATCCGCGTGTCAAGGTGCACACCCATGTCGACTGGCATGAGCAGGACAGCCTCTTGAAACTGGCCTGGCCGGTGGACGTCCACACGGATCATGCCGATTATGAGATCGAGATGGGCCACATCACTCGCCCCACCCACACCAATACGTCGTGGGATGCTTTCCGGTTCGAAGTCCATGCTCATCGGTGGGTTTACGTGTCCGAACCCGGTTTCGGTGTTGCCATCGCCAACTCTGGCACCTACGGATGGAATGTGTCTCGTCACCCCAAAGACAACGGCGGCACCTGGTCGGTTGCTCGCGCATCTCTCCTTAAAGGGGCCCGCTTCCCCGATCCTCGTGCTGACGAGGGTGAGCACGATTTCTTCCACACTCTGCATGTCGGCGCAGCTCTGGCCGACGCTATTCGCGACGGGTACGCCGCCAACCTGTGTGTACGTCGTCGTCAGGGTTCTCCGGTCGATCCGTTGGTGAGTGTTGAGGGGGTTGCAGTCGAAGCCGTCAAACTGGCCGAAGACGGCTCTGGTGACGTCATCGTCCGGCTGTACGAGCCCTACGGACGTCACGTTCACACCACGATGACTCTGGGGTTTGAGGCCACCTCGGCCGTCGAAGTCGACCTGCTCGAGGACCCCCTCGACGGCAACCCGCACGCCCAGGTAGCGCCGTCGGTCGTCACCGCTGACCTTGCTGACGGCACCATCGGTTTGTCCATGCGCCCCTTCCAGGTCGCGACCCTCAGGTTGGGACGCAACCGATGAAGATTGGCGCCAATTACACCCCGTCCCAAGGGTGGTTTCACAGCTGGCTTGACCTCGATATCGACGCCACCCGCCGTGACTTTGAAGGCATCGCCCAGCTCGGCCTCGATCATGTGCGCCTATTTCCGCTCTGGCCGTTGTTACAGCCTAACCGCGGTCTGGTCCGCCCACGGGCCCTCGATGACGTCGTCTCCGTCGTACGCGCGGCCGGCGAATTCGACCTTGAGGTTACCGTCGATGCCCTCAATGGACATCTGTCGAGTTACGACTTTCTGCCCTCCTGGGTGATCACATGGCACACGTCAAATCTCTTCACCGATCCGCTCGTCAAGGCTGGCCAGACCGACCTCATCAGCCAACTGGCAACTCGCCTGCGGGAGGAGCCGAACGCCACCGGCATGACGGTGGGCAACGAGTTCCCGCAGTACGCAGCTCTGGCCCCGGGCCATCATCATCCGACGCGCAGCGAGTGCACCGTCGATGACGCCCAGACGTGGTTGGAAACGATGCTCGGGACCATGCGGGACCAGTGGCCAGACGGACGGTTCTGGTTCGGATTCGACGACGACCTCTGGTTCGTCGACGACCATCCGTTCACCCCGCGTCACGCCGTGACTCAGGGATCCGCTACGACCGTCCATTCTTGGGTGTTCGCGCAGGTCGGGCCGCGGTTCGGAGAGGGACATCCCGCCCTGACGTGGTTCCCGCGCTATCTGCTCGAACTAGCGCGGGCCTGGAGCCATGATCCCGAGCGTCCACTCTGGCTGCAGGAGGTAGGAGCACCTCGAACCCATGTGCCCGATTCCAGCTCGGCCGCCTTTATGACGACAACGATGGCGTCACTAACCTCAACGCCAGGCTTGGAAGCCATCACCTGGTGGTGCTCCCACGACGTCTCCCGTGACTTACTCGATTTTCCAGAACTGGAGTATTCGTTAGGCCTCTTTACCAACGACGGCAAGCCAAAGCCGGAAGCTCTGGCCCTGTCGGACATGCTGCCTGATCTGCACAACGCCCAACCCCAGCACCAACTCGACGAACCACTCGAGTTCAGCGCCAACTGGGATACCGGAGCGGGGCGCTCAGTGTGCTCCCCGATGGGTGATCTCTTCGCTCAATGGGTTGACCAGGCGGAACAAACCGGCCGAGCGCCCAGGCTCGCGCTTCGTCCCACCCCTGGGCTCACAGACCGAGAAGCCCTCGCCAGTGCTCGAGCCCACTGACCGGCTTGGCTGCAACCTCCTCATAATCAGCCCCTCCCGGGAGCCTGGCCATGGATCGTGCCAGGCCTCTGGGTCGGCTGGTTCGTAACCACGCAGTGGCAAAACGATCCAGGAGAGCCGGGGACACCGTCAGTTCTCCCCCGGTCAGGACGTCGAGGCTGTGGCAGACAAGGTCCAGACCGATACGCACGTCTTCCACCCACCCGATCGGGCCGCCACCGAGGGCAGCCTCAGTCTCGTTCGCGCGGTCGTGGAGTCGAGCAATTTCTGCACGGGTGGCAGCGATCCCGTCAGCTCCCAGGTCATCGCCTGGGTCCCCTTCCAGCAGGCACCGAGCCGGCAGTGAATGGTTACGTCGTATGACACCGAGCTTGTCCTCCAGCAGACCTGCTCCGACGAGCAGGTGCGCACCAGGGTGATCATCGACGTCGAACAGCGCCTGCGACACCGCGTTGACAAGGGATTTAGCCGAGTTCAGCCCTTCGGCATGCTCCGGATCCGCCATCGCGACGCCAGTGACGACAAGAGGAACGAGAGAGAAGACGAGTCCCGCATGATGTCCGCTGTCTCCCCAACCCGTGAGCAAGACCCCCTTGCCACCCAGGGAGTGATCGGTGATGACGGCGTCGACGATATTGCCGACGGCGTTGCTCAGACGTCCGGTGAAAGTGTTCCACGCTCCAGTTCCGGGAGCATTCACGAACGGCCGACCAGCATTGGCAACGAGACGGGCGGTGGACGCGAATCCGGCATCAGAACGAATCTCGTAACCTTCCGTGTCAGCGAACTTGGCTTCCATCGCGGGGGACTCATAAGTCCACGGGATGAGCAGGACCTCATCGGGAATGATGTCGAGTGCTTCAGGATGGGAATTGACGATGTCAGCCCACATGGCAACCCGCCAGCCCCTGTCGAGCCATGGGGTGACGACGTCGCGCGCCCATTTCGCGTACACAACCCCCTTGCCCTCATCTCGGCACCGATCAGCACTGACACCGGTGCCCAGCTCCCACGGCTCGTCCAGACCTACGTTGAGAAACTTCGACGAGACAGTCTCCGTCAGTTCGCCCAACAACCTCTGAACGAAGTCAAGATTCTCCGGCACTGGAGCCAAGGTGCTTGCCCTGGCATGAACGCCCCAGGGGAGGTCGACGCCGTCGGGATTCTCACACCGATGGTGATGGGACTCGGTTTCCAACCACGGTTCCATGTGACCCAGACAGTTCTGGTTGGCCCCGAGCTCGATGCCTCGTCCGCGACACAGACCATCGAGCCACCTCATGTCCTCCGCCGTCACGGGGCTGCGGTCGGCCCACACCTCCTCCTCACCGCGGTAGGCAAATCCCGCTTCACCATAGAGCTCAAGGTGATTGAGACCGCACCGCACCATGACGCGCGTCAGGAAATCAAGAGTGGAACGCGTCGGCACACGATCACGGCTGACATCGAGCATGAAGCCACGGAAACTGTCGTCGTATCGTGCAGCATTCACAGGAAACCAACTAGTTCCCGCAGACATCGTCGTCATGCGGACAACCTCCACGTCATTGTCGAGAAATTGATACGTCAATCGTGTTGTACCCGTTCGCAGTCCGGTGTATCTTCCTAACGGCAGGTAAACCGTTTCAGTTGACGACGAAGTCGACCGGCCATGACCTGATTCACGAAGGGGTGATTACACTATATGACCAGTCCAGGTCACCCTGAGCCTACCGCTCAGGAGCTCCCGACCACGGCTGACCCCGCTGTGGACCCGTCGCATGCGCAACCCCAGACCTCGGGGCGCTCGCGGCGTCCACATCGTCGTGGCGGCGGAGCGTTCCTTCTCAAGCGGCTGGGCACGTACCTGATAGTCGCCGTCGTGTCAGTGTTGCTGAATTTTATCCTGCCGCGCTTCATGCCGGGCGATCCCGCCACCCAGCTCATCAAGGACATCGTGGCCAAGACCGGCGCCCCGCCATCGGGCTACCAGATGCGCCTCATCAAGGCGCGCTACGGTGATCCCGATCGCTCGGTTCTCCTCCAGTTCTGGGACTACCTCGTTCAGTTGGCCCACGGAGACCTCGGAAAGTCCATCGAGTACTACCCCGTCAACGTCACGACCCTCATCAACCAGGCTCTACCATGGACCTTGTACCTGGCCATCGCCTCGACGATCCTCGGTTGGATCGTTGGAACCTGGTTGGGTGTCCGACTGGGGTGGAAGCCCGGACGCAAGCTCGACTCGATCGTCACCCCCTTATCGATGTTCTTCAGCTCGATCCCAGCCTTCTGGCTCGGCCTGCTCATCGTATGGTACTTCGCCTACAAGAACGGCTGGTTCCCCAACCAGGGCGCCTAATGAGCCTGACCAACGGCCACTTCATCGCATCGGTGCTCATGCACTCGGTACTTCCGTTCTTCACCCTTGTCATCGTCGGGTTCGCAGGCTGGCTGTTTAGCATGCGCAACATGATGATCACCACCGTCAACGAGGATTATGTCCAGCTCGCCCGCGCCAAGGGTCTGTCGTCCTCGCGCATTCGCAATCGCTACGCCGCGCGTAACGCCATCCTTCCCAACTTCACCGGACTCGCTCAGAGCATCGGTGGCTCCTTGACGGCCGTCATTCTGGCCGAGGCGGTGTTCATCTATCCCGGTATCGGCTCCCTCCTCTCGGGCGCTCAGGGCCATCGTGACTACCCGGTCATGCAGGGAATCATGCTGATGATCATCTTCATGAGCCTGCTGTTCAACTTCATCGCGGACTCGGTCTACGTCATCCTCGATCCACGGACTCGAGAGGAGGCCTGATAATGGTCAAAAGGTTCCTCGGAGTCGGGAAGGTGCAGGTCGGTCTCGCGATCATGCTCTTCTTCATCCTGGTCGCCATCCTCGGGCAGCCCTTCTGCACCCATGTGCTGCATACCAGCCCTTACCAGGTCGACTACATGACTCTGGGCGGTACAGCCCCCGGAGGCAAACACTGGCTGGGCACCACCAGCGCCGGACAGGACGTCCTGGCATGGATGCTGTACGGCACCCGAAACTCGGTGGTCGTCGGTCTAGCCTCCGCCGTCATCGGAACGGTCCTGACCGTCGTCATCGGGACCTGGGCCGGATTCTCCGGCGGCTGGATTGACCGCTTCCTCGATGGATTCATCCTGGTCTTCGCCAACATCCCGACCTTCGCCATCCTGTTCATGATCGCCGGTGTCATGCAGAACGCGGGCTGGCTGCTGGTGTCCCTCGTCATTGGCTGCTTCGAATGGTCCGGCGGTGCCCGTCAGATCCGCGCCCAGGCAATGTCCCTGCGAGGACGCGATTTCACCACGGCCCTGCGGACCATCGGTGAATCGCAGTCCCACATCGTGCTCTCAGAGGTCATGCCGCACCTGCTCGGCCTCATCTCCCCGATGTTCCTGCGACTCATCGCCGCCGGCGTCAACATGCAGGCGTCCCTAGCCTTCCTCGGTATCGGTGACCCGTCCATGCCGTCCTGGGGCCTCATGATCAACTGGGCCATGACGCAGAACGCGCTGTTCCGCGGTCTGTGGTGGTGGTTCATTCCTCCGGGTCTCGCACTCGCCCTTATCGGTTTCGCAACCACCATGATCAACTTCGGTCTCGACGAGGTTACCAACCCGACGCTGTCGACCAAGCGTATGAAGCTCATGCGCAAGTTCGAGAAGGCCAAGAAGCTGGCCGCAGCCAAACACCCTACCCATGCCGAGGAGACCGCTGCATGACCGCCCAGAGTTCTTCCACTCAAGCCAGGCACGGCATGACCACCGACAACGAAGTCCTGCTGGAGGTCAAGAATCTGTGCGTCGATTACGTCACCGAGTCCGGAAACATCCGCGCCTGTGACAACGCCAACTTCCTCCTTCGACGCGGCGAAATCCTTGGCGTCGCCGGTGAGTCGGCGTGTGGAAAGTCGACCCTGCTCAACGCACTCGGACGCCTGCAGCGGATGCCTGCCGCCACGAGCGCTGGCCAGATCCTCTTCCATGATCGCAACGGCAGCGTCACCGACCTGGCGACCCTGTCCGAAGCGGACCTCAAGCCGTATCGATGGACCAAGATCGCCGTCGTCATGCAGTCGGCAATGGCCTGCCTCAACCCCATCCTCAAACTGTCCGAGCAGTTCATCGACGTCCAGCGCGCCCATGATCCCTCGTTGGCAGAGAAGGATGCGTTGACCAAGTCCGCCGAGCTCTTGGAGGCGGTCGGGATCTCCGCAGACCGACTCTCGTCTTTCCCCTTCCAGCTTTCAGGTGGCATGCAGCAGCGTGCCCTCATCGCGCTGTCCTTGGTGTGCGAGCCGGATCTGGTTCTCATGGACGAGCCCACCACGGCCGTCGACGTCGTCATGCAGCGACAGATCCTTCAGGAGGTGCTAGCGGCCCAGAAGAGACTCGGATTCTCGATCGTCTTCGTCACCCACGACCTGTCCCTCCTCATGGAGATCTCGGACAAGATAGCGATCATGTACGCCGGACGGATCGTCGAGGTTGGCACCCCGGCACGATTCCACTCCAGTGCCCGTCACCCGTACACCCGCGGTCTGCGTCTGGCCTTCCCGCCGCTGAGCGAGCCACTGCGTCGACTCGAAGGCATCAAGGGTTCTCCCCCTGACCTTCTCGACCTGCCAACCGGTTGTGCCTTCGCTCCGCGGTGCGAATTTGCCATGCCGATCTGTCATCAACGAATCCCCGATCTTCGCACCATCGACGAGGGAGCGTCTGCCTGCTACCTGTCAAACGGAGAGCTTTCCGATCAAGAACTGGCGGACCAGCAGAAGCAGGCCACGAATCATGAGGAGGCGATCGCATGACCGGCGCCCACGTCGACGACCGCACCGCGGTCCTTGAGGCACGCAACGTCAGTCTGGATTTCGACGGCACGGATTCGTCAGGATCCAAGGTGACGATCCACGCCCTCGACCGCGTCAACCTGACCATTCACCGCGGCGAGATCACTGCCCTCGTCGGTGAGTCGGGTTCCGGCAAAACGTCGATCGCCCGTCTTTTCGCCCTGATCTACAAGCCCACGAGCGGCGAGCTCTACCGTAACGGCGAGTTGGTGCACGTGCACGGCAAGCGTGCCGAACGTGCCTACTATCGAGATGTCCAGCTCATCTACCAGGACCCTTTCGCATCCCTCAACGGGCTGAAGAAGATCTCGACAATCCTGGGCCGGGTCTTCAAGATCCACTACCCGAAGATGCGTCGCAAGGAAATTGCTCAGCGGATTGACGACGTCTTAACAAAGGTCAACATGACACCGCCGTCGCGCTACCTCAACCGCTACCCCACTGACCTTTCGGGTGGTCAGCGTCAGCGCATCGCCATCGCCCGAGCTCTGGCGGTCAGCCCGCAGGTTTTGCTGGCCGACGAACCAACATCGATGCTCGACGCCTCCATCCGTCTGGACGTTCTCAACCTGCTGTCGGATCTGCGTGAGACCGAAGGAGTGTCGGTCCTCTACATCACCCATGACATCGCATCCGCGCGCTACATCTGTGACCGCATCAACGTCATGTACGGCGGTCGCATCGTCGAAGCTGGCCCGACTAAGCAGATCATCAGCGACACCATTCACCCCTATACCCGCCTCCTCTTGTCCGCCGCGCCCGATCCGGCTCGGTACAAGGGATCGGCCAACAGCACCGCGATCGATATTCTCGAAGGCGCCCCCATGAATAACTCCGTGAGGGTTAAAGGATGTCGTTTCGCACCATTATGTCCGTTGGCACAACCCCGTTGCACCGAGGAGGAGTTGCCTAAGTTCCACAGCGAGGACGGCACTCGGGAAGTCACATGCTGGGAGGCGGAAGAACGGAGGGAATTCCATCGAGTATGACAATACGTTCTGGTATGTTCTCTCCATAGAAGGCAGTCATTGATTTTGTCTCCAAAAAGACACATTAATACCCAAAGGAGGGTATTTTAACATGGACCCGAAACCACTTAGTTTTCCAATTTCGCGGCGATCCTTGCTCTTCACCGCAGGGTCGATTGCCCTCACCATTCCGCTGCTGAGCGCATGCGGCAGTGGTGACACTGACGCCAAGGGCAGCAGAAGCAAGAAGGGCACCATCGCCAAAGACGGCGTATTGACCATCGGCGCCGCAGTCTCGACCTCGAACGTCTTCCCCCACAACTTCAACGTGTTCGGCGGTGGTGATTCCGCTCCTGGCAACGCCATGTTCTGGGAGACCTTGTTCCGCATCTCCTCCAAGGACGGCATGAAGCTGGTGCCGAATCTCGCTAAGGAGGTCAAATACACCAGCGGCGGCAAGGTCGCAACGTACAAGCTGCGCGACGACGTCACCTGGAATGACGGAAAGCCGTTCACCTCGAAGGACGTTGCCTTCACCTATGGCTTCATCTTCGGCCCACCCGGACAATCCACCGAGAAGGATTTCAAGTGGCTCGCTAAGCCGATTGAAACCCCCGATAAGCACACCGTTGTGGTTACCTATAATGAGCCTCAGTATACCGAGGATATTCCGCTCTCGCTGTACTTCCCGATTTACCCGGAGCACATTTACAGCAAGGTTGACCACCAGAATTATGTGGACAAGAATCCGGTTGGAACCGGTCCTGGAAAGCTGAAGTCTTTCGCCGGCCAGCTCATTGAAATCGACATTCGTGACGATTACTGGGGCAAGAAGCCCAAGGGCGTCAAGACCATCAAGCTGGTGCCGGCAGGAACCGCTGGCAACATTCAGTCCCAGATCACCCAGGGCAAGGTCGACTGGGCCGAGGGCGGCGACCCTGGCGTCATCACCAGCTTCCTCCCGATGGACAAGGACCACAACGGCTACAACTACTACGCCGACGGTTCGACCCGAGGAATCATCCTATCGACCCACTCCCTGCCGACCTCCGACGTGGCCGTTCGCAAGGCCCTGCGAGCTAGCGTAGACATGGGCGTCGTCGCCAAGGCTGGCGGTGTCGGATACACCGTGCCCAGCGTGACCGGCCTGGATCCTGTCATCTACGCCAACATGCTGAAGCCGGAGTTCAAGAAGCCGATGGCTCCGGATGTCGAGGCTGCCAAGAAGTTCCTCAAGGATGCCGGCTGGACCGTTCAGAATGGCAACCTCTGCAAGGACGGCAAGGAATACCCGCTCCAGCTGACCATTCGTAATGACAACCCGGTCGAGATGGCCACTATGCCGATCGTCGTCTCCCAGTGGAAGGACAACCTGGGCATCAACGTCAAGTTCACCCCGCTGCCCAAGGAGGTCTTCGACCCGGCCCAGGCCATGGGCGAGTATGACATGTCGCTGTGGACGACCAACGCCGCCGGTGGCGCGTTCAACGCCTACACGATGTACATGCAGACGAAGAACTACAAACTTGGCGACAAGAAGGCCGACGGCAACTACGGTCGCTGGAAGTGCTCCAAGGAAGCCGACGAAGCCATCGCGAACCTCCCGAAAGTGCCGCAGGACGACATCAAGGAGATCACTCGTCGTTGCCAGATCCTGCAACAGGCCGTCTACGACGATGCCCCGTACATTCCGGTGCAGAACTCGGGTACTGGCGGCATGTACACCACCAAGAAGTGGAGCGGCCTCAAGAAGGCGGAGGACGTCGACTACTTTCCGCGCGCCAGTGGCTACAACAATATGATTCACACGGTCAACGACTTCGACTGATGTAATCATGAATGATGCCTGGGGCCTTACGGAGCCCCGGGCATCGTCCCACTCTCCCCACAACCAGAGGTTCTGATGCCAACCGATCACCGGATCGTGGCCTACCACCAGACCCATGGGCACGGCGACACCTTCGTCGATCTGTCCCCCCTGGGAGCGAGCGCCCCACTCACCCACCTCATCGTCGCGGCCTTGCACATTGCCGACGACGGCACCGTCATTCTCAATGATCATCCGGTTGACGACGACTACCACACCCAGTTGTGGGACCAGCTCGATGCGGTGAGATCGCGCGGTGTCCGCGTCCTCGCCATGGTCGGCGGCTGGGCCCCGGGCACGATGTGCAAACTCGACGGCGAATCATTGTCGATTTACTACCCCGGGCTACGAGATTTTCTAACGCAACGCCATTTCGACGGTATCGACATCGACGTCGAGCAAGAGATGTCCTTGCCCGGTGTGTGCACCCTCATCGAAAGGTTCCGCTCAGACTTCGACGAGGACTTCGAGATCGTTCTTGCTCCTGTTGCCTCGGCCCTTCATGGTGGTGCCAACCTGTCTGGCTTTGACTATCAAGAACTCCACCAGCTGCGTGGGGACGACATCGACTTCTACAACGCGCAGTTCTACTCAGGTTTCGGCTCCCTTGCGAGCCCTGACGACTACGTCTCCATTGTCGAGCACAGCATCATCCCGGTGAATAAGATCGTCACTGGGATGGCTGGCAGTCCAGACGCCGCACAGGGTTTCGTCGACATGGCCACTGTGTCAGACACCATTTCCACGCTGTGCCAACGTTACCCAAATTTCGGCGGTGTCGACGTCTGGGAATACCCCTTGGCGTTACCAGGAGCGCCGGACCATCCTGACCAATGGGTTCATGTCATGCATCACGCGATGTCTCACCGCTGACACCTACCACCACCCCCTATTTCACACGACGTGTCCATGACCATTCATCCCGACGCCTTTCGCACCCTTGGAGGAGTTGACCTTAGCCGATTTCAACGATGCCCGGCCGAACAAGGCACTGTCCCAAATAAACCTCGTGCGCACAAGCATTAATCATATTTCCGAGCGGGTATCCTTCACCTTGACGAGCGGAATCCTCTCCCGCGATCCTATTCCCAAGGGATCGGCAGCCGATGTCGCCAACGCTTTCCGAAAATCCGTCGAGGGTGGAGCAATTGGGACGGTGATAATTCTGCCATAACCCCCAAAGCGGAATAGCGTGAGCAGGATTCTCCAGCATCTACTAATGCGGGAATCTTTCATGCAACGCGGCATTAACCATTTCCGGCACAAATTCGGATACATTGCCGCCATTACAAGCAGCAGAGCGAATCATCGAGGAGCTGATCGTGCCGAATTCACGGCCGGCCGGGAGCAAAATCGTTTCAATACCGCTCATAGCCTTATTGAGGTGAGCCATCTGGAGTTCGTAGTCGAAGTCGCCACCAAATCGCAACCCGCGGATGATCGCGTCAGCTCCCATTTCGGTACAGAAGTCGACCAGCAGTCCGTCAACGAGCGCCACCTCGACACCGGGAATATCAGCGACAGCATCGTTAACGAAGGCCACCCGCTCATCCATGGAGAAGATGCCGTTCTTCGCGGAGTTCATGGCCACTCCGACGACGACCTCGTCGACGAGTTCGGCCGCTCGGGTCACGATGTCAACGTGACCGAGGGTGATGGGGTCGAATGACCCTGAGAAGACTGCTTTCACTGCTGCTCCCTGCCCGTATCTACCTCCGGCTCACCGGTACGTTGGGCGTAATAGACAACTGTCTCACCGTAGCGAGAATTCCACGACTCGTATCCATCCGGAAAACGGGGATCCCGACTTCTCCGTGATCTCTCGACTACGAGCAGACCGTTGTGGGCGAGGGCCCCGTCGCACGCTGTCAAGATGAGGCTATCCATGTCGTCGGCGGCGAGGTCGTAGGGCGGATCGAACCAAACGACGTCAAAGACGCGGTGGTTCTGGGCGAGGAAAGCCGTCACCGTCTGGGACGACACCTCGATCCTCAACCGGGTTGTCCGAGAATTATCTTTCATGACATTGCAGGCGCAGCGATCGCGGTCGACGGCAACCACCGTTGTGGCCCCCCTACTGGCAGCCTCTAAGGCCACGGCACCTGAACCAGCGAACAGATCGCAGAATGCCTGACCGGCCAATTGGACCTCGGGAACCTCATTAGCGGTCCCGTTCCATGCCGCCAAAGCGGAGAACACAGCCTCGCGTACCCGGTCGGTCGTCGGACGGGTCAGTCGTCCCGGCGGGGTAGTCAGACGTTGCCCGCCGGCACGTCCCGCAATAATCCTGCTCACTGCTCCAGGCTAGCGGTACCAGGTTCCCATTTCTCCAGCCACGTGCAGGGGTCATGTGGTATTCCGAGGTGAAGAACCTCGGTAACTTTGTGCCAGTCGACTCCCGAAGTGCGCCGCATTCCGGAAGAATAGGCCCATGATCAATGAGGAGAACCCGATCACCGAGGTCCCGGAGGATAGCTGCTGGGGCTACCTGGATACCGCTGAGGTCGGTCGCCTGGCCACCAGTGTCAATGACCAGCCCGAGGTATTCCCCGTCAACTACGTCGTTGACGGACAGAGCATCGTCTTCCGCACTGCTGCTGGTAGCAAACTGGAGGACATAGTCACGAACAACCGCGTCGCCTTCGAGGCGGACGGCTGGACCGAGGAGGCCGGCTGGTCGGTCGTTTTGCGTGGCAAGGCCGAAATCATCACTGACGACGCCGAGCTTGCCCTGTGCGACAAGATGCCGCTACTCCCCTGGGTTCCCACTGTTAAGCGCAATTACGTTCGTGTCGAGGCTGATCAGATCACCGGACGCACCTTTGCCTTCGGGCCGGAGCCGAAAGGTAACTGAGACTAGTTCAGTAGGCCCGGATCGCTCTCGCGGTTCGGGCCTTCATGAAGCTTCATAGCCGACGGCGCGGAGAGTCGGCTCAGTCTTCTTTAACGGGGGCCGGCTCAACCCTGTTCCATGAGGTTACCCTCAGCGAGCATCTCGGTGGCGGTCACGACGTCAAGGAGTCTCGGATCATCGGGAGCTTCGGCCACCCACCGTTCGGCCAGGTCTTTCGATGCTGTCACAATCTCAGCGTGGTCGAGCACCCGCAACAGGCGTAGCGGAGACGAATAACCGGCTTGAGAGGATCCCAGCACATTGCCTTCATGACGCTGAGCTAGGTCAAGTTCGGCTAGTTCAAATCCATCACGGGACGCGGCCACGGCGTCCAAACGCTCGCGCGCCACCGATCCGGGCGGCGCCGTCGTCACCAGCAGGCAGAGCCCCGGCAAGTTACCTCGTCCGATCCGACCGCGCAACTGGTGCAGCTGCGAGACGCCAAACCGGTCGGCGTCCATGATGACCATCATGGTGGCATTGGGGACGTCGACGCCGACCTCAATCACCGTTGTGGAGATAAGCACCTGCGACTCACCCTTGATAAACCTGTCTATAACGAGGTCTTTCTCGGACGAATCTAGCCGGGAGTGCAGGGCCTCAACTCTTAATCCGGCGAGAGGTCCCGTCGCCAGTTGAGGAGCGAGCTCTTCGACGGCAGCTGCGGGACGGCGCCCACCTTCGACGTCGTCAGCGTCGTCGGAATTGATGCGAGGGCAGACCACAAACACCTGATGTCCGGCATCACATTCCTCCCGGATCCGCTGCCAGGCGCGGGTGAGCCAGGATCCGTGGGCGGGCAGGTCGACGACCGTGGTCTGAACGTCGGCACGTCCAGTCGGTAATTCTCTCAAGCTCGAGACCTCGAGGTCACCGAAGACCGTCATCGCCACCGTTCGCGGAATCGGGGTCGCGGTGAGAACGAGTTCGTGGGGGCGTGCGCCCTCCCCAGTAGTGAGAACACTGCGTTGCTCAACGCCGAAGCGATGCTGCTCATCGACGACGACTAATCCAATGTCGTTGTAAATCACTCGGCCCGACAGCAGGGAATGGGTGCCGACGATAATTCCAGCGGCTCCTGAGGCAATATCAGCCAGTGCCGCCCGGGTGCCCGCAGCCTTCATCGAGCCGGTCAGTAGCGCCACACCCGTGGAGATCTCCGGGGCATCCAATCCCTCGCCGGACGCCAAGTCGCCCAACATATTGATAATGGTTCGGTAATGCTGCTGAGCAAGGACTTCGGTCGGCGCCAGCAGGACAGCTTGGTGCCCAGCGTCAACAACCTGCAACATCGCTCGCAGCGCAACGAAGGTTTTCCCCGAGCCAACTTCTCCTTGCAATAATCGGTGCATGGGACGATCTGCCGAGAGGTCGGCGTCAATCACCCGACTCACCTCGTCCTGGCCGACAGTCGGGGTAAAGGGCAGGCGATCCTCAAAGGCTACCAGCAATCCGCCGTCGCGACGCGAACACACCGGGGCATCATGACGCTCTGCACTGCGGCGTCGCACCGCCATCGTCACCTGGGTGGCTATCGCCTCTTCCCAGATAAGTCGTTCGGCGCCGCGATCAGCCTCAGCCACCGAATGCGGGTAATGGATGGCGTGGTAAGCCTCCCATAAACTCGGTAGGTCAGCTTCTTGACGTAACCATTCAGGCAGGGTGTCCTCGAGTTCGGGCGTGGATTCGAGCAGCATCGACTCCACTGAGGCGATTTCCCAGGTACGCAATTTCGACGTCTGCTGGTAAAGGCCCAGCAAACCATGACGTTGTACCTGGGCAGCCATCACCTTGCCCTCCTCGCGACCTGCCACGACCTTCCCGTTGCGGTCAATCATGACGAAGTCGGGGTGGACGAGCTGCGGGTTCCCGCGGAACTCCCCCACCTTGCCGACAAAGATGCCGTGAGTATGGGCCGAAAAAATGCGTTGCCAGTAGGAAACGATGTGGGGTTTGCCGAAGAACGTAACGGGCAGGCGCGCTTTACCGTCAGAAAGCATGACTTCCAGACGTTGACGCGGGCGTCTCTCCCTGCCAGTGACAGTCTTGTTGGTGTGAACCTCGACGCCGACAACATCGGCCACCAAGGCGACTTCAGTGTCAATGACTAAGTGGGACAAGTCGGTGGTTTCGGTGCCGGTAAGGTAGCGACGCGGAAGATGACCGAGGGCCTCTCCCACCGTGCCAACATGCAGCGCAGAGAAGGCCTTGGCCGTCTTGGCTCCCACCGCCTCCGCTAAGGGACGATGAAGCTCCTTCTGGGTGCGGGTACGCCACCTGGTCACTGCATTCACATCGTCACCGTATCGACCCATAACGACAAAGAACCCGCCTTACGGCGGGTTCCATCGTCAAACGCGGCGCTCAGCGGCTGACTCGACCAGCCTTGAGGCACGAAGTGCACACGTTCATGCGCTTATGCGTGCCGTTCTCGACGACACGGACGCGCTGAATGTTCGGGCTCCACCGGCGATTGGTCTTCTTCTTCGACCAGGGGACGTTGTGTCCGAAACCGGGGCGCTTAGCGCAGATGTCACACACAGCAGCCACTGGGAGATCTCCTGTTCAGGGCCGGGTGCAAGATGCACCCGACGCAATCGTTGGGTTCGGGGGTTCCTTCAGGAACTGGACAAGACTATACGTTGAAGCAGCCAGAACCCAAATCGGATTCGGGGAGCCGGCGACCACGCCTTAGATTTTGACGACGACAGGCACGATCATAGGTCGACGCCGCAGAGACCGCGATACCCACCGACCAATGGTCCGACGAACCACCTGTTGCAACCGGTGGGTATCGTCCATACCACCGGCCATCGCCTTCTCTAGCTCGGTGACGATCTGGTCGGTGATCTCCGCGAAGACCGAGTCGCCCTCGGCAAAACCACGCGCCTGGATCGCCGGGCGAGACACCACTGACGCCGAGCGGGTGTCGACCACGGTGACGACTGACAAGAATCCCTCCTCACCGAGGATACGGCGATCAGTGAGCGTGTCCTCGGTAAGCTCCCCCACCCCAGATCCGTCAACAAGGATGTACGAGGCATCGACCTTGCCAACAACTCGCGGTACTCCGTCAACAAGGTCAATAACCCCGCCGTCCTCGACAAGCACCACGTTGTTCTCATCGACACCGGTTGCTTTGGCCAGATCGGCATTAGCGACAAGATGACGCACCTCACCATGAATCGGCATCACAGCGCGTGGCCGCACGATGTTATACGCGTACAGCAGCTCTCCGGCTGCGGCATGGCCGGAAACGTGGACCAAAGCGTTGCCCTTATGTACCACGGCGGCGCCAAGCTTCGTCAGGCCATTAATCACTCGATAGACGGCATTCTCATTACCCGGGATGAGAGAGGATGCCAGCAAAACGGTATCTCCCTCCCCCACCTCGATGTCTCGGTGCTCTCGGTTGGCGATCCTTGCTAGGGCCGAAAGTGGCTCGCCTTGGGACCCAGTGGAGATGATGACGACCTCGTTATCTCGGTAGTGGTCGAGGTCGCGCAGCTCGATGACGGTGTTCTCCGGCACGTCGAGGTAGCCCAGGTCCTGAGCAACAGCCATATTGCGGACCATTGAACGACCGACGTAGCAAACCTTGCGGTGATGACGCACGGCCATATTGAGCACTTGCTGGACGCGATGCACATGGGAGGCGAAGCAAGCCACAATAAGCTTCTTTTTCGCCTTCTCGAAGACCCTCTCGATAGCAGGCTCGATCTCAGTCTCGGACTTCACGAACCCCGGAACCTCGGCATTCGTGGAGTCAACCATGAACAGATCGACCCCCTCCTCACCGAGTCGCGCGAAGGCACGCAGATCGGTGATGCGTCCGTCTAGCGGAAGCTGGTCCATCTTGAAGTCGCCGGTGTTAATGAGAGTTCCGGCATCGGTGCGCACACACACTGCCAGAGCGTCAGGAATGGAGTGGTTAACGGCGATAAATTCCAGGTCAAACTGCTCGCCAACCTCAGCGACATCGCCCTCGTGAACAACATTGAGTTTGTAGCCCTTAATGCGGTGTTCACGCAGTTTCGCCTCGACCAGCGCCAGGGTCAGCTTAGAGCCGTAGATCGGGATATCGGGGCGACGTTTAAGCAGGTACGGCACCGCACCAATATGATCCTCGTGGCCATGTGTGAGCACCAGAGCCTTCACCTTGGCCAGCTTCTCCTCGTCGAGGTAGTCCAGCCCGGGAAGCAGTAAATCAACCCCGGGATGGTCGTCCTCTGGGAAGAGCACCCCGCAGTCAATGACGAGCATCTCCCCGTTGATTTCATAGCACGACATGTTGCGCCCAACATCCCCCAAGCCTCCGAGGGGGATGATGCGCAAAACGTCCGGTTGCAGGTCCGGGGGTGTCATCAGTCCAGTCTCAGCCACATCGTCCAGGTTATCGGTAGACGACGACAGTACTAGTACCCGCCATGCTCGAGCTCGCCACAGATCGGCCTGGTGACAGTAAGGTCTTTATTGGGGTGGATTGGGCATGCCAACAACAAAAGTATCGCCGCTAGGCAGTATTGGCATTGCTAAAGTCGCGCCAACGGCGACATCTTCTGGCGGGGCTTATGGATGTCCTCCCAGACCAACCGGGCAGGACGCCTTGTCCTGACTACCCAGCAATCCGTCATCCCGGGAACTATCGCCGACAATATCGAGTCCCTCCTCGACGACGAAGGTAATGAATCCTCCCACGACGGCAAAGGCGCTCGGAGCCACACATGTGATTCAGCTGGGCCGATACGTCTCCCGGATCACGTCCCATGAATCGACGAGGAGCCGCCACCTTGCGGTGACGGCCCCACCGAGTCGCGACGGTCAGAAGCGGGGAATGTTCCTCATATTGGACGTGGCCATCGACACCGCCTCACCAGCACCACGATTGAGCACAATCTTGCTCATGGCGGTGGCAAACCCGATCATCTGCTCGCCCTTGATCTCAGGCGGCAGGGACAAGGCGTTGGGGTCAGTGATCACCTCGACTAGGGCTGGACCGTCAAAATCCATAGCATCCGTTAGGGCACGGCGAATGTTGCGTGGGTCATCAACCCGCTCGGCGTGAAACCCAATCGCTTTGGCGAGACCTGCATAGTCGACGTCGTGGACGTCGGTACCGAAGTCAGGTAACCCATTCACGAGCATCTCCAGCTTGACCATGCCGAGAGTGGAGTTATTGAAGGCAACCACCTTGATCGGCAAGTTGAGCATACGCGCTGTCACGAGCTCTCCAAGGAGCATCGAGAGGCCGCCGTCACCGGACACCGAAATAACCTGACGCCCGGGGTGGGAAGCCTGGGCGCCAATGGCGTGCGGCAGGGCATTGGCCATCGATCCATGCAGGAAGGATCCGATAAGACGGCGGGTGCCAAGGGGATCGATATAACGAGCCGTCCACACATTGCACATACCAGTATCGGCAGTGAAGATGGCATCACGGTCAGCTACTTCATTGAGGACGTGCGCGACGTACTCGGGGTGGATCGGCTTCATGTGCTCGACATTGCGAGTGTACGAGCCGACCGGGGCCTTCATAATCTTGGCGTGGCGCTTAACTGCGGCCTTAAGGAATTTGTCATCATGCTGTTTCAGCAGCGGGGTGACGGCGTCGCAAAGGGCTTTAACATCGGCATGGATCGGGAAGGACACGTCAGTACGACGTCCTAGCTTCTCTGGACGGTTCTCAACCTGGACAGTGAGGGTATCAGGGAGGAACTGGTTGTAGGGGAAATCGGTTCCTAGCAGGATGAGAACATCGGCGTCATTCATGCCCTCGGCAGCAGCACCGTAGCCCAACAAGCCGGTCATACCGACGTCAAAGGGGTTGTCGTATTGGATGAAGTCCTTACCACGCAGGGAGTGGCCGATAGGGGCCTTGAGCTTGTCGGCCAGAGCAAGGACCTCATCGTGAGCGCCCTCGACCCCCGCGCCGGCAAAGATGGCGACTTTCCTGACGTCGTTAAGCAGCTTGACCAGTTGACGGACGTCCTCCGGGTTCGGCTCGATAGTCGGCCGACGACTCGGGATGAAAACCGGGGAGGGCGCTGCAGCCTTCTTGTCGGAAATGTCGCCGGGAAGGGTGATAACGGAGACGGTGCTACCAGCAACGGCATGGCGGATGGCCGAATTCATGACGCGCGGAGCCTGCTCCGGGGTAGAAACCAGCTCACAGTAGTCGGAGCACTCCACAAACAGACGGTCCGGGTGAGTCTCCTGGAAGTAGCTCATGCCGATCTGGACGCTAGGAACGTGAGATGCGATAGCCAACACCGGGACTTGGGAACGGTAGGCATCGAACAGACCATTGATGAGGTGCAGGTTGCCCGGCCCGCAGGAGCCCGCACATACCGCGAGCTCACCGGTCAAGGTCGCCTCTGCAGCGGCTGCGAAGGCCGCGGCCTCCTCGTGACGGACGTGCACCCAATCAATGCCGCCCTTGACGGAGCCGCCCGTCTTACGAACCGCATCGACGACCGGGTTGAGGGAGTCACCGACGATGCCGTAGATCCGCCGCACCCCCGCATCGAGGAGCTGTTGGACGAGCTGTTCGGCAACATTCATGAAAGGGACCTCCGCAGTACTGACGACATGGGACAAGCGGCCGACCGGCCGCATACCAGCATACGACTTATCGTCCTAGTCTCACCTCACTCTTCGCGCGAAGCGGATCACCGTCCCGTGAGGTCAGACAGTTTCACTTCGGTGCCAACCAGAGAGAAGTCGAGACCTTGTGGCGTCGCTTTAAGGGATTCATAATGCAGATTTCCCAGATTAGGAAGAGTAAACCGTGAGGTAATCCCTTCTAGGATCGGTTTGAGCAACACGTCAGGGATTGGGATGTCATCGAGGCTCGCCGACGGACTACTCAAGGTCACCCGCCGAGACGTGGCCTCGACCCCGGGTACGGCGGTAATACTGACGTCTACCCGAGCTCCCAATACCGACATCTCCCGCACGATCGTCACCCTGCCGGTTTCCCCGGCGTCGTCGTTATAGGTGATTTTTGCACCCGCCAACCGCGACAGCTCAGACCAGTCAACACGGCCAGAGGCTGACATCGTCTCGGCCACTGTCTGGGATTTCTCCCGGACGTGCCGAATTCCATTGGCATGAACGTCAACGTCATGGAAGGTCACCGTGGTGTCGTCTCTGGCCACAGTCGCCTTCGGAATGGTCGCATCAAGCCCTTGCAACTCGTCGGTGACTAGCGCTTTGAGGAAAGGACGGTTATGAATCGTCACCCCAATCGTCGAGGCATCGGCTCCCACGGACGTCGCAATAGTCGTTGCAATGTCCTTTTCAGCTCTCGCCCGAAATGTCTGATCGACAATCATTGCTGCGATCGCAAGCAACGCAACGACGACAATGGCAATCAGCCACTTAATAAAGCGATGGCGGCGGCGGTCACGGTCGACCGTCACCACCGTGTCAGAACCGGTCCGTGGCCTCGGCGGAAGTACCTGAGTCGGCTCGCTTGGCGTCATCGAGAACGTAGGACGCTCATTCAAGTCCCAGCAACCCTTCAATACCAACAGTCAGACCAGGACGATCCAGGACTCCGCGAACCCCCGTCAGGACACCCGACATGAAGGAGACTCGGTCCATGGAATCGTGTCGGATCGTGAGAGTCTCTCCCTCAGCTCCGAATAGCACCTCCTGGTGGGCGACGAGACCGCGTAGACGCACGCTATGGACGTGAACCCCCTCAACGACAGCTCCACGGGCTCCGTTGAGCTGACTCTTCGTTGCGTCCGGGACCTCTCCCAAACCAGCCTCTTGACGCGCTGCGGCAATCTTGGTCGCGGTTGTGCGGGCAGTACCGGAAGGCGCGTCAACCTTATTGGGGTGATGCAGCTCGACGATCTCCGCAGACTCGTAGAACCTTGCGGCCTGCTCGGCGAAGTGCATCATGAGGACAGCGCCGATAGAAAAGTTCGGGGCCACCAAGCAGCCGATATTCGGATGGTCGGCGAGCTGGTCGCGCAGAACCTGATACCGCTCATCGTCAAACCCAGTCGTGCCGACGACAGTGTTAATGTCATGGGAAATCGCCCATGACAGGTTATCCATAACGGCGTCCGGAGTGGTGAAGTCGACGATGACGTCGGCTCCCGAAGCGTCGGAACGGTCGCCACCGCTATCAACAGCCGCAACAAGCTCGGTGTCCTCAGCTTCCTCGACGGCCTGGCACACCGCAGTTCCCATACGTCCCTTGGCTCCGAACACAGCGACCTTAATCATCTGGACCTTCCTTCCTGACGACGGCACCTCTCCTGGCGCCCGAACCAGACTACCTAGCAAAGCTGACGTTCCTGGGCCATGTTCAATCCATGCGCAACGAACGGGCTGCCCCAGCACAATGCCGGGGCAGCCCGCAAACGTCAACTCCCTCAGTGAGAGTTACGACTCACTCATCAGCGTCGTCTTCGTCGGAAGCCAGCACTAAGGAGAGCTTGCCACGGTCATCGACCTCGGCGATCTCCACCTGGATCTTCTGACCGACCGACAGCACGTCCTCGACGGCCTCGACGCGTTTACCGTCGTTAAGGTCACGCATCTTGGAGATGTGCAACAGACCATCCTTGCCGGGCAGCAAAGAGACGAAAGCGCCAAAGCTCGTCGTCTTGACGACGGTGCCGAGGTAACGCTCACCGACCTCGGGCATCTGTGGGTTAGCGATCGCGTTAATCATCGAACGGGCAGACTCGGCCGAATCTCCGTTATCAGCCCCGATGAAAATCGTGCCATCGTCCTCAATAGAGATATTGGCGCCAGTGTCGTCCTGAATCTGGTTAATCATCTTGCCCTTGGGGCCGATGACCTCACCGATCTTGTCCACTGGGATGTGAACGGTAATGATGCGCGGAGCAGTCGGGGCCATTTCATCGGGAGAATCGATGGCCTCGTTCATCACCTCAAGGATCGCGGTGCGAGCCTCCTTAGCCTGCTTGAGAGCACCGGCGAGCACGTCGGCAGGGATCCCGTCGAGCTTGGTGTCCAGCTGCAGTGCAGTGACGAACTCGCTAGTACCGGCCACCTTAAAGTCCATGTCGCCGAGGGCGTCCTCAGCACCGAGGATGTCGGTGAGAGCCAGGTACTTGGTCTTGCCGTCCTCGTCAGTCTCGCTCATGAGGCCCATGGCGATTCCAGCGACCGAGGCGCGCAGCGGCACACCGGCATTGAGCAAGGCGAGGGTGGAGGCGCAAACCGACCCCATCGAGGTCGAACCATTAGAGCCAATAGCCTCGGAAACCTCGCGGATGGCGTAGGGGAACTCCTCGCGGGTCGGCAACACCGGAATGAGGGCCCGCTCGGCGAGGTTACCGTGACCAATCTCGCGACGCTTCGGGGAACCAACACGGCCGGTTTCACCGGTGGAGTACGGCGGCATGTTGTAGTTGTGCATGTACCGCCGGGTGTTTTCCGGGGAGAGGGTGTCAAGCTTTTGCTCCATATCGAGCATGTTGAGAGTCGACACGCCCAGAATCTGGGTCTCGCCGCGCTGGAACAGGGCTGAACCGTGGACCCGCGGAATAATGCCGACCTCAGCCGACAGGGAGCGGATATCACGCGGTCCACGACCGTCGATTCGCACGCCCTCGTCAAGGACGCGCTTGCGGACGATCTTTTTCATGACGGCCTTGAACGCTCCGGAAATCTCAGCCTCGCGTTCCGGGAACGTCTCAGCGAGCTCGGCCTTGATGCGGGCCTTGAGCTCGGACTCAGCCTCCTGACGCTCCAACTTCGCAGCAATCTGCTCGATGCGGGAGAGCTCGTCAGCAGCCTTCTCCTCGACGGCAGCGTAGACGTCATCCTCGTAGTCCTTGAAAACCGGGAAGTCGTAGGTCTCCTTAGGCAGCTTGACAGCCAGAGCGACCTGAGCGTCACACAGCACCTTGATGAAAGGCTTGGCGGCCTCCAGACCGGTAGCGACGACTTCCTCCGTCGGAGCGGTGCGCCCGCCGCGCACGAGGCCCCAAGTAGCCGGGGTCGACTCTGCCTCAACCATCATGATGGCAACGTCGCCGTCGGCTAGCACACGACCAGCGACGACCATATCGAAGGTCGACTCCTTACGCTGATCGACGGAAGGGAAGCACACCCACTGGTCGTCGATGAGAGCCATCCGGACGCCACCAATCGGCCCGGAGAAGGGCAGACCAGCAAGCTGGGTGGACATCGAGGCGGCATTGATGGCGACGACGTCGTAGTAAACGGCCGGGTTGAGAGCCATGACAGTGACGACGACCTGGACCTCGTTGCGCAGTCCCTTAACGAAGGACGGACGCAGCGGGCGGTCAATGAGGCGGCAGGCGAGGATGGCACCCTCGGACGGACGTCCCTCACGGCGGAAAAAGGAGCCGGGGATACGCCCGGCGGCATACATGCGCTCCTCGACGTCGACCGTCAGCGGGAAAAAGTCGATGGAATCGCGAGGAGTTTTAGCGGCCGTAGTGGCCGACAGCAGCATAGTGTCACCATCAAGGTAGACGGCGGCGGATCCATCCGCCTGCTGAGCCAGCAGTCCCGCCTCAAAACGGACGACATGCTTACCAAGCTTGCCATTATCGATAATGGCCTCGGTGAACTCGAGTCCAGGTCCCTCCACAGGGATATCCTTTCGCAGGGCCGACCACCGCCCGCAGGCGCTCCACAAGGCGCCCCTTTAGAGACCACACCGGTCTTCGATCGAAGCCGCCGGGATCGCGCCCCGGTGGCCACTACCGAGGACCCATGTGTCATGGGGAGGCAGTCGACGGTTACAGTGATTCTTAGTGTGGTTATGAGTCTACGGCATCAGCGACCAATCCCACGAATTGCCGCGATGCACGCGGTGACCATCGCGGGTTCAGACGAGACCCGCGCATCGTGCGAACATAGCGAACGGGGCGCCCGTAGGGACACCCCGTCACATATGATCTAGAGCGCTCAGCGGCGCAGACCCAGACGAGCGATCAACTCACGGTAGTGCTCAATATCATTCTTCGCGATGTAATTGAGCAACCGGCGACGCTGACCAACCATAAGCATCAGGCCACGACGAGAATGGTGATCGCCCTTATGAACCTTAAGATGCTCAGTGAGCTCGGCAATGCGCTTGGTGAGGATGGCAACCTGAACATCGGGGGAACCCGTGTCTCCAGGATGGGTCGCGTACTCTTCAATGATCTTCTTTTTCTCGGCAGCATCCATCTCAGTAGGTCCCTTTCTGTCCGTTGCGCGGCGTCCCCGACGCTCTTACTGCAGGAGACTCTTCCAAGGCCGCGGCCGTTCTGACGGCAACTGGGAGAGAATATCAACTCTGCCCATTAGGCGCGAATCCTGATGCGAGATGAGATATTGCCGACCGAGGAGAAGCCCCCAAAGAAATTCCACGCTCAGCGGGCTCAACTGACGCCCCAAGAGAACCGGACCCGCCCAGGCCGCACCCCTCAGGACAAAACTCGCTTGGCTGTCTCGACATCGTCGGCCATCTGAGAGATCAATGGCTCAATCCCATCGAACTTGATCTGGCCGCGCAGCCTCTCAGCGAAGGTCACCGTGATGTCCACCCCGTACAGCTCCAGGTCATCACGATCAATGACGTAGGTCTCGACGCGACGCTCGACCCCATCGAAAGTCGGATTGGTGCCCACCGAAATTGCCGATGGAAGTCGACGGCCAGCGTCCGGACCGCTGGTGGGCTCCAACCATCCGGCGTACACACCGTCGGCGGGAACAGCGCGGTCCTGGGGCACCACGAGGTTGGCCGTCGGGAATCCGAGTTCACGTCCACGCTGGTCACCCATGACGACAACCCCACCAACCTCGAAGGGCCTGCCCAGCAGTTCTGCTGCCTCGGTGACCTTGCCTGCAGCGACGACCTCGCGTACCCGGGTTGACGATACCGTCACCCCCGAGATAGCCACGAGGTCCATGGCGTGCACCTGGAAGCAGCCGTGTTCGGCCAAAGCATCCGGCGTACCTACCGCGTGACGTCCAAAGCGGAAATTCTGACCCACCAGCACATGCCTGGGCTGTAAGGGTCCGAGCACCCGCTCAACAAACGCCGCAGGAGCCCAACTGGCAATCTCGGTAGTGAAATTGACTACGCGCACTTCGCTGGCGCCGGCATCCTTGAGCCACTCGATCCGTCGCTCCAGCGAGCACAGCAAGGCCGGGGCCTGATCAGGAGCCACAACGGTCAGCGGATGGGGCCAGAAAGTGACGACGACGACGTAGCCGTCCGGATCCAGCCTCTTAGCCTCTTGAACCAGGGCCTGGTGGCCTCGATGCACACCATCGAAGTTTCCGATGACTACAGTCGACGATTCCTCGGGAACAGACACGTTGAGCAGTCTATGGTGCGAATCCGGTTGAACCCGAATCCGACCGAGCGTGCTTCCCTCACCCAATCCGTAAAGGGCAGCGACAGCCAGGAGACTGAATACCGTGGTCGGCAACGGGCTGCCGCACGGGCGGCCCGTATCGATGTCTGACTTACTTCTCGGCGAGTTGGCCAGTCTTGAGCTTGTCAACCCAGTCGTTGTTACGTGAGATCCATTCTTCGACGGCCTTTTCCTGGTTCTTGCCACCGTACTTGTCCGCAGAGAACATAGTGTCCTCGAGATCGGAAAGCTTGTTGTCGTCAAAGGCCATATTGCGCACCAACTGGGCCACCTTCGGAAAGTCCTGCTCAAAGCCCGGACGGCCGAAACTGTAGATCACCTCAGCATTGCCCATAGCCTTCTTGGGATCCTTCAAGTCGCGGACCGGGAAGGCACCGTAGGCCCAGTGCGGGCGCCACAGGGTCACTGCGATGTCCTGACCAGCGCTGGTGGATTTCTTAAGTTGGGCCAGCATGGCCGGGGTTGATGAAATCTTGAAGTTGAGATTCTTCAACCCATATTTCGGGATGGCCGAGTCCTTGGTCGCCTTGGTCAAACCAGCACCAGCCTCAATCCCATACAAAGTATTGTCGTACTCATCGCCCATGGTTTTGAGGTCCCCGATAGTACGGGCCTTGGAATCCTTATTGACCGCAATAGTCAATTTGGCGTTGTCGTACCAACAGCCAAGGTTCTCCATCTTGTCGCCATACCGCTTTACGTAATCGGCATGAGTCACCGGCAGCCAGCCGTCAGTAAGGAGGTCGATATCCCCGGCGACAAGTCCGGCATAGCCTGGGCCAGCGTCGAAGCCCTTGATCGTCACCTTGTATCCGTCCTTCTCCAGGACGTTCTTCATAATCCCGGCAGTCGCGAAGGACTCATCCCAACCGTTGAAGGCACCAATGGTGATGTCCTTCTTGCCGTCGGCCTTCATGGAAGTGGTGTCCTTCGACCCATGACCAGGGGTGCAATCGGCCCACTTCGTGTTGACGTTGTCAGAACCGACGTCGGAGCCACCGGATTCCCCGTTTCCACTGTTAGTGGCACCACACCCAGATAGAGCCAGGGCCCCGACCGTCAGGGCGGATGCCACGGCGATGACCTTGCGTCGAACCATGCTTCTGCTCATCGGTACTTCCTCGTGTTCATGTGCATTGACTCAGCTCGCCCGCTGCGCCCGGGCGAGCGGAGTGCGATTGGCTAGTCCGTTGGTGATGCGGTCTAGGTATACAGCGACGATAACCACCGCCAAGCCAGCCTCCATGCCTAGACCAATATCAACTTGAGACAGGGCTGCGACGACGTCACCGCCGAGGCCACCAGCACCGACCATGCCCGAGAGCACAACCATGGACAGGGCCAGCATGATGACCTGGTTAACACCGGCCATCACCGTCGGCATAGCTAGCGGCATCTGAATACGCCACAGGATGTGACGGGGGCTAGCACCGAATGCGGCGCCGGCCTCAACGGTCTCAGTGTCGACTCCACGGATGCCCAGCTCGGTGAACCGCACTCCCGGCGGCAGCGCGAAGATGATGGTCGCGATGGCACCGGGCACCTGTCCAATACCGAAGAGCACGATGACCGGAACCAGGTATGCCAAAGAAGGCATCGTTTGCATAAAGTCGAGGATCGGTTTGATGATGGCCGAGAATCGCTTCGACTTGGCCGCCCAGATACCCAATGGGATTGCCAGGATAAGGGCCAGGATGACCGCAACCACCACTAAAGCGAGGGTTTGCATGGTGTTGTTCCACTGGTCCATGGATCTCACCAGATAGAAACCGATGAGGGCAAACAGGCCCACTCTCCAGTTGGCGCAGGCCCAACCGATAGCGGCAAAGACCACCATCATGACTAGGTATAACGGTTTGGACAGCACCAGATTGAGACCGTGGTACATGCCACCGATGACAACGTTTGTGAACGTGATGAGCCAGTCAAAGGCGTTCTGGAACCAGTCAAAGAAGGTCTCGATCCAGCTACCGAGCGGAATTCGAGGGTTAGCGAAATTGAAGCCCATGGCGATCAGGCCTCCTTCTCGATCGTCGCAATTTGGTCAGCCGGCGGAAGACCGACCGGGTTACCGGTATCCCTGATAATGGGAAGCTTTCCGGTGTTCTCCAAGGACATGACAGATCCCTCTCCTGCCTCGTCGCGAGCTCGTGACATCGCGTCGAGCAGGGTCACCCGAGAGATGACACCCATGAGGTGGAAGTCCTCGTCGACAACGGCCAACGGCACCCTGGCGTTGCTGGTCGGAGCGAAGAGCTCGGACAACGGAGTGTCGGTCCGCGCCGTGAGGATGCCGCTAGTTTCCACCGCGTCAGCAATACTGCGATCTCCGCGGCGAGCAGCCTCGATGACCTCTTGATCGCCGACCGTGCCAAGCAAACGACGATGCTCATCGACAACGAAGACGCCAGCCCACTCGCGCTGGTCCAGGATCCGCTGAACTCGTCGAGGTTCTGCCGACCGAGAGACAACAGCCTCAGTGGGACGCATGACGGCTGACGCGGTGAGCACTCGGCTGCGGTCGACGTCCTGAACAAAGTCCGCAACGTAGTCGTCAGCGGGTTGAGTAAGGATCTCATCGGAAGTACCGATCTGGGCGACACGACCATTGCGCATCACGGCGATGTGATCGCCCAGGTACATGGCCTCATTGAGGTCGTGGGTAATGAAGATGATGGTCTTATTGAGAGCGCCCTGCAGCTCGAGAAGCTGATCCTGCATTTCGCGACGAATAAGCGGATCAAGGGCCGAAAAAGCCTCATCCATGAGCAGGATGTCAGTCTCGGCTGCGAGTGCACGAGCCAGACCAACTCGCTGCTGCATGCCACCGGAAAGCTGATGAGGATACTTGTCTCCCCACCCATTAAGACCGACAGTGTTCAGCCACTCGTTGGCCTTCTCAAGGCGTTCCTTCTGCTTGAGCTTGCCTTGCAACTTCAGCCCGTAGGCCGCATTTTCACGCACAGTAAGATGAGGAAGTAGTGCGAAGTGCTGGAAAACCATCGAGACGTGGTCGCGACGCAGCACCCGCAGCTGAGCATCATTCATGTCAGAAACGACTTTGCCGGCAACCTCAACGGTACCCTCAGATGGGGACCACAGCCCATTAATCATCCTAATGAGGGTGGACTTTCCGGATCCCGACAGTCCCATGACGACGAAGGTCTCCCCCTTAGCGACCTCAAAGCTCACGTCGATGACAGCCGCGGTGCCGAGAGAGGCGAGTTCTTCTCGAGACTCCCCTGCCTTGAGTCTTTCGATTACTTGTCGCTCATTTTTACCGAAAACCTTGTACAGGTGGGATGCTCGAACTAAATCCACGTCGTACGGCACCTTTCGTATGGACGATTTGGAAATAACCCAGGCGACACAAAACGCCACGGCCTCACGTCACGGCGACATCGATCACCGAAATGGCGGGCCGACATCGGCGCAAATCAACCATTTGATGGTATCACGCTATATCTATGTATGCAAATTCGAATATTCTTATTCATAACAATACGAATTGTTATGAAATGTTTACAACAATGCTAGAAATACGCGTCTATGTGTGAGTAATATCGCCCGGCGCGCCAAAGATTACTTCGACCATGACTATGCAGTTGAGCGTATCATGGCGCGCTCTATCCAAAGTGGTGTGACGGCGTCGTCACACCAGCACACATATTGCGCGACTCTGGCCATCTTTCTCGTCATCCGGACGATATAGGGCCAACAATTCACCAGTTTCCGCAATTATTGCGGTCACTTCCGCCGGCACCGTGAAACTTAGACGTCGACCCACCCGGATAGCAGCTGCTTGGTCCGCAGTGACGTGAACAACGGGGAAACTGAGTGCAGCGGCCTCAGCCATTGTCATCGGGGTGGGTGTGACGGCGTCCTGCGCGAAAATATCTACACAGGCAGCGGTGAGATCGAACGGGCCGACGCGAGTACGACGCAGGGCGGTGAGATGTCCCCCGACTCCAAGATCCGCACCGACGTCACGAGCCAGCGCCCGCACGTAGGTTCCCGAGGAGCACGTAGCCTCGACGTCGACGTCAATTACCTGACCGTGACGTCGAATAGCAATAGCCTCAAACCGAGAAACGGTGACAGCGCGCGGCCGTAGGACGACGTCCTCACCAGCACGCACCTTGGCGTAGGCCCGACGGCCGTTAACCTTGATCGCGCTGACGGCAGCGGGAACCTGTTGGATCTCTCCTGTCTGACGCGCCATAGCGGCGTGAATGGCCCTGTCGTCGATTGCGGAAGCGTCGGTGGTCACAGTGACGTCCCCCTCGGCGTCATCGGTGACAGTGCCCACCCCTAGCCTCACGGTGGCGGTGTAGTCCTTATCATGCAGAGACAAGTGACCCAACAGGCGAGTCGCGCGATTGACCCCAACGACGAGGACGCCGCTGGCCATCGGGTCAAGAGTTCCAGCGTGGCCGACCTTGCGAGTACCCATGAGGCGCCGCACCCGCCCAACCACCTGGTGAGACGTGACGCCGGCAGGTTTGTCAACGACGAGGACGCCAGACTGGAGAGTATTCATCGGAGCCAGTATCCCGACTCAGGAGGGCTTCAACAAGCTGGTCTGCCCAAAGTCACGCGGTGATCATGTACAGGGCCATTTTCGAGGCCTCAACTGCCCTGACCGCGTGGGGCAGGCGTGTTGTGAAGTGCACTATGCCCCCAGGGTTCAGAGTCACGGTGCGCCCCTCGGCAGTGATTTCGAGCTGACCTTCAAGAGCCTCGACGATGACGGGCATCGCGGCAGTGTGCTCCGACAGCTCCTCTCCGGCAGCAAAGGAGAACAGGACGATGTTCACCCCCTCGGCTCGCATGACAGTTTTGGAAACAGTTGACCCGTCAGAGTAATCAATCTGGGCGGCGAGGTTTTCGATGAACCCGAGGTTGTTCGTTTCCGTCATGGGGTATCCCTTCATGGTCATTGCTGTGGCGGAGTGATCATTATGATCCACCCGCAGCGAGCACGGTCCCGGCACGATGGTTGCGGGCGAAGAAGCCCCGCATCGTCAAGACACTCACGCACCATATCAGGATCGCCTTACCTTCGTGATCGGCACCGTCGTCGAAACCAGCGAAGCCGAGGCACGTTATCCACCAACATGTAGAACGATAATCGACGAGAGGGCTTCTCACTGACGTCAACAATGCGTTTCGATTCGACTCACCAACTGCGCAACGGGCGTCGAACACGGAAGGACTACTCCGGTAACAGCATCAATCCACCTAGCGCAGCGAGCAGTCGGTGGAGCGAGGCCAATCCGGTAGAGGCGTCATAGCGGCGTAGATGTCGCAACGGTACCCCAAGTGGTTGTTGGTCGATTCGATGCTAATTTGATCGTTACCTCAGAGGGGTGCAACCGAACAAACACCCAGCGGAAATACTTACAAGATCTGCTCTCGCATCAATCACCTATCCGTCTCGCAATCTGAGTCCTGACCTTCTGGGCACGATCGCACCTCAATGCACAGCGTCCATGCACGAGATTACACAGGGATCATGTACGAGCCTTGCCATCCGGTTGTATGGGACCAGCACCGTATGTAAGCCCTCACCCTGTGCAACCGATTGCACATAGCTATTGAACCAAACCCAACGAAGAAAAGTCTGCTAATAAAAGCAATAATCAGAGATGTAGCGTAATCAGAATACCCAAGAAGAATAGTCTGAATCGGGCGTCGTAATGCACAATCCTGGGCCTGATAACTATCGACAGCCGCACGGCTTCTATGGTGCGTCGACTCGACCAACCGACCTCAAAGAAATCGATGACCACAGGCATGCTGCAACGTCGTACTGGAAGGATCAAGACCGGTATTAGGGTGGTAGGTCCTCCTCTACCTGACGAACGGTACGCGAGTGTGTACCGCAACCGTATAGAGCGGCTCATCGCACCACCGCCTTTCCAAAAATCGGAAAGAAGCACGCACAATGCCGCAAGACCAGGGCGCAGGTGCGGTGTTAACTTCATGCCAACCAACGAGGTCGAGCACAAGGAGGTGATCTCATGGACCGAGAAATGTGGATCCTCAGGCAACTGGAGACATCGCTGACAGCCTCCGCCGAAGCGCTGGCAGAACGTCTGCAGGTCAGCCCCCGTACCATCACCAACGCCATCAACACGCTCAACCGGATGCTGGCCCCTGCGGCGTCCGTACGTCCCACCGGCGGCCGTTACCGCCTCTACATTCTCGACCCACAGGAATACAGCCAAATCCGCAGTCGTCTGGTCCGCGCCACGGACTCCCTCAACGACCCACGTCATCGCCGCGCACAGGAGTTCGGAGTCCTGCTGTCTGCCAAACACCCGGTGACCTCGGACGACCTGGCCGACATCGTCTGCACCTCCCGAACAACCGTCCTGGCCGACATCGCCCGATTGCGTGAAGCCCTGAAACCCCTCGGAGTACGCATCGAGGGGCGTTCCAACCAGGGTTTCAGCCTCGCCGCCGAGGAACTCGATCTGCGTCTGGCCGAACTAACCCTCTACCCCGCCGAACTCGTCGACGAGTACCCTATCGACGACGATATCGTCGCCGTCGTTTCCCGGATCACCGGGCAGGCTCACCTGTCCAAGCCATCACGTCATTATGTGCGTCGCTGGCTCACCGTTCTACTCGATCGGACCCTCACCGGCCACCCACTAGACGCGATGTCCGAGGAGTACCAACGTCTTCGCAACACCCCCGCTCACCGCATTGCTTCCAAACTTCTCACCGAAGCTGAAGATCTCGTTTCGACCACCTTCCCAATCGAGGAGGAGCTCTTCCTCGCCATGTCAGTCGCCGGAATGCGCACCCCCGACAGTGCGCAGGGTCGTCAGCTCTTCCCCGCTGACGAGGAGGTTCCCGGCCTCGTCGACGCCATCTTTGAACGTATCGCCGAGATCATGCAGATCCATCTGGACGCCGACGAGCTTGCTGACGAGTTCGCCCACCACCTCACGTTCATGCTCAACCGGATACGTTTTCGCGTCACGATCGACGAGGAGTCGGTGCGCAGCATTCGCTATCAGTACCCGGTGGCCCATCGGATGGCCGAGATCAGCCGCGACGTCATCGAGGAACGCACCGGTATGCGGATCAGTGACTCCGAAACCGGACTACTGACGGGCTATCACCAAGTATTCCTCGACTCCCACCGTGCCTGCCCCTACCTCAGGCTGGCGATCGTCACAGCGACCGGACGGGTCTCAGCCCACCTCATGCGGATCCAGCTCGACAAAGTGCTCCCCCACGGCACCAAGTACCTCATGCTGACCGGCGACGAGGCAGACGAGTCGACGCTGGCCAGAACGGATCTCGTCGTCGCCACCCCCGATGTCGACATCACGACCCTTGCCGTCGGCGACGTTCCAGTCATTCAACTCGGCCAGGTCTTCGATCCCGCCGAACTCATCAGCCGGATGCCAAGGCTAAACCTGCGTGGTCACGTCGACCTTCAGCTCACCGGGGCCAATTCGTCATTACTGATGTCGATGCTCTCCCCCGACCGTTTCATGGCCATGCCAGCGGGAACCGATTACTGGTCGGCGACCGAGGCCCTCGTAGCCTACTTAATCGACCAGGGTCTGGTCGACGAGTCCTTCCTGGCCACACTGCGGGCTCGAGAGAACGAAGCGACCATGCTACTCGACGGTCTCGTCGGATTTCCCCACGCCACCATCCCAGGGGCCGAACGCATCGTGCTGGCGATGGCGACCATTCCGCGCCGCCCAGAGCAGCCCGGTGCCCGAGTCGTTTTCCTTATGGGTGTTCCCGACAAAGCCGACTACGACGACACCATCCTCGTCACCGTCTACGACGAGATCATCCGCCTGACCAACGACCCAGACCTGCTCAACCGGCTAAGCCAGCTCACCAGTTATGAAGACGTCTTCTGGCTCATGGCCTCCCGCCCCTGCAATCCCGTCTGCCCCGAGGAGAGATGATGTTCTGGCCCGTTCTTGCCACCGTCGCAATCATCTATGTGTGCAATGCCACCCTAGCCATGCGCCAGATGAGGAATTTCTCCACGACCTACACACTGCTGCGCAAACGCGGGAAAGTCGCCATCGGCAAACAGAAGAACGCGCTGAGTCGGGGCGCCATCGTTATGTTCCTGCTTGACGATAGGGACCGTGTCGTCGCGGGCCGTCGTATGAACGGCATCACCGTTCTGGCCAGGTTCAGGGACTTCCCGGTCTTCGACGGGTTGCCTCTCGAAGAGATCGACCCTGCATATGTGCGAACTGATCGAGGAACGCGGCGCGCCATCGCCAACGCCCGTGACAACTTCCTCACAGCCCGGGCCGGCGAGATCCCGGTCGAGCCCCCGACCCCGCTTATGAAGGTCATCAACCGAGTCGACGCCAAGGTAGGACACACCCGTGAACGACCTGCGGCTGACACCCGGCACGTCGTCCGCAGACGTGGGCTCACCGCCGTCGACTGAACGGCTCCGCTCAACACAATTCTCCCCCGGTGCTTCCGCAGCCGGGGCCATCCCGAACGTCACCACACACGAAGGAGTTGACCATGCACTACCTGGTGAAGGCCGCTGAATGGTTCGTCGGCCTGTTCCAAGAAGGTGCGAAGACATTCGTGAGCTGGATGGGAAGCATCGTGCCCCTGGTGCTTATGCTCCTCATCGCCATGAACTCGCTCATCCGCCTCATTGGTGAGGACCGAATCAACCGCCTCGCCCAAAAAGCCGGAAACAATCCCGTCAGCCGCTATCTTCTGCTCCCCTTCATCGGCTCATTCATGCTGTGCAACCCGATGGTGCACTCCCTGGGCCGATTCCTCCCGGAGCGCTACAAGCCGAGCTACTTCGCTTCGGCGGCCCAGTTCTGCCACACCAGCAACGGGATCTTCCCACACATCAATCCTGCCGAACTATTTATCTGGCTCGGCATCGCCCAGGGCATCACGAAGGCTGGACTACCGACCGGACCGCTGGCGATCCGCTACCTGCTCGTTGGCCTCGTCCTCAACTTCGTCGGTGGCTGGGTGACCGACTTAACTACCAGATACGTGAGCAGGCAGCAGAAGGTCATCCTCCCCGACACCATGGACGGGAAGATCGTCCACGTCGACACCCTTGTGGAGGCCTGAGATGACCGAGTACCGCTCCGTCACCGTTTCCCATGGCTCCGGCGGCTACGGCGGCCCCCTCACCATCACCCCTACCGAGGCTAAACACAAGCTCGTCTACATCGTCGGCGGAGGCGTCCGGCCCCCGGTCGTTGATCGCATCGCCGAGCTGTCTGGTGCCGAACCGGTCAATGGGTTTAACACCTCCATCCCCGACGAGGAGATGATGGCCGTCATCATCGACTGCGGGGGGACCCTAAGGTGCGGAATCTACCCTCGCAAGGGAATCCCGACTATCAACGTCATGCCAACCGGTAAGAGCGGTCCGCTGGCCCAATACATCAACGAGTCGATCTACGTCTCCGCCGTCGACGTCGACCAGGTCCGGTTGGCCGACTCACCTACATCCTCCGCCACTGTCACCTCCCCCGCTATAGCCGCCGCTGCCGCGCCACGGTCAAAAGCCGGAACAGCAGGCACCGTCCAGGGGGAATGGAGCACTGACAAGAAGATTTCCGAAGCCGTCGCCGAGAAGAAGAACAAGACCGTCATGGACAAGATCGGCCTGGGCGCCGGCAAGGTCATCTCGGTGTTCTACCAAGCCGCTCGAGAAGCGGTGCAGGCCATGCTGACCACCATCATCCCCTTCATGGGGTTCGTAGCCATGCTTATCGGCATCATCAACGCCTCCGGATTCGGTACCTGGTTCACCAAACTTCTCATCCCGCTAGCCGGCAACGGCATCGGGCTCATCGTCCTTGGCCTCATCTGCTCGCTGCCCTTCCTGTCGCCCCTGCTCGGCCCAGGAGCCGTCATCGGTCAGATCATCGGAACTCTCATCGGCGTGGAGATCGGCAAGCACAACATCCATCCCAGCTTGGCCCTTCCAGCGCTGTTCGCCATTAACACCCAGAACGCCTGCGACTTCATCCCGGTCGGCCTAGGACTAGCTGAGGCTGCCCCGGAAACAGTCGAGGTTGGCGTCCCCAGCGTCTTGTACTCGCGATTCCTTAACGGCGTCCCACGAGTCGCCATCGCCTGGCTGTGCAGCATCGGCCTGTACGCATCCTGACACTCAAACCTGATCCGGAGAACATCAATGTCTGTCATCTATCGCAATCAGATCTGCGCCGTCGGCTCGCAGGCCGAGTCCTTTCTCAGCGAGAAAATGCTTGTCACATTCGGGGGTAAGGCACCTGACGAACTTCGCGACTTCTGTTACGCCCTACCTGAGGCGACCTCGAGCGGCACCATCGGTGTCGGCGACGTCCTCGCCATCGGCGAGCACCGCTTCCCCATCACAGCAATTGGTGCCCTCGCACAGCGCAACCTCGACTCCTTAGGACACGTCACCCTCGTCTTCGACGGCGCCGACGAGCCACGGCTCGAGGGGGCCCTCCACGTACGCTGTGGCGGTGAGCTGCCCAGACCGCAGGCCGGCAGCACAATCCTCATCGAGTCAGCATGATCCGCACCGAGGTGACAATAGGCCACCCTGCCGGGATCCATGCCAGGGTGGCCGCACACGCCGTACTACTGGCCTCCGGCCACTCGGCCAGTGTTTTCCTGCGATCCTCACGCGGGACGGCCAGTCTTACCCGGCTAGCGGACCTGCTGAGATTGGACGTCCGCGAGGACGCCGTCGTCGAGATCCTGGCCGATGGCCCTGACGAGGTCGAAGCACTGCACGAAGTCGCGACATTCCTCACGTCCTCCACAAACGACCCCGCACCACATACTGCATCAGACGAAGGGAACGATTGACCATGAGTGACGAGATCATCGCGGCAGCCGTCGCGGGCGCCGGGGACACCGACGTCGTCGAAATGGGACGGGGAGTCCTCGATCGTGCCGGAAACGTCCTGGCTGAGCACATGTGCCGCGCCAGGGGCCACAACCTGCCCGCCCTTGTCGTTGCCGACGAACGCACCTGGGCAGTGGCAGGGAAGGCCGTCGACGCCGGCTTACGCTCGGCCGGAGTGGTCGCCTGCGACCCGCTGGTCTTCCCTGCCGAGCCTTGCCTGTACGCCTCCTTAGACAACGCCCACACCATCGCCGACCGGCTACGCACCCTGGACGCCGAGACCGGTTCGGCAGTCGTCCCGATCGCGGTCGGGTCAGGAACTATCAACGACCTGACGAAACTGGCCGCCAAGGACGTGGGACGGCGTTACGCCGTCGTCGGAACTGCAGCCTCCATGGACGGCTATACGGGGGCCGGGGCGCCCATCAGCGACAACGGGGTCAAAGTGACGATGCAGTGCGTAGCACCGCAAGTTGTCATTTTCGACTTGGACATCACCGCCGCCGCACCGCAGGTCATGACAGCATCCGGATATGGCGATTTGGCTGCCAAGATTCCCGGTGGTGCAGACTGGATCATCGCTGACGCCGCCGGGATAGAGCCACTCGACCAGCATGTGTGGGCCCTCGTCCAGAGCGGCGTCCGGGATGCCCTATCACGTCCCGACGACCTGCGTCGCGGCGATCCGGAAGCATTCTCCGGACTCGTGGAAGGTCTCATCCTGTCAGGCCTGGCAATGCAGGTTTATGACGGCACTCGTCCAGCATCCGGGGCCGAACACTACTTCAGCCACATCTGGGAGCTGGCCCACGTGGGTGCCGACCGCAACCCACCACTGTCCCACGGGCACAAGGTCGCCATCGGGACCCTCGCCATGCTCGCCTTCTACGAGAAGTTCCTCGACCGAGACCTCTCCAGGCTCGACATCGACGCGGCAGTCGCAGCATGGCCCGACTGGCGGACGGTGGAGTCCGACATCCGCTCAACCTTTGAGGGTGCACTGGCCGACCACGCCGTCAAGGAGACAAAGGTCAAATACGTTGACGCCGACGGGCTGCGAGCCCGTCTCAATCGGGTCGTTGACCGATGGCACGAGACCCGAGCAGCCCTTGAGAAACAGCTAGTGAGGGCCCGCGTGTTCGCCGACCAGCTCCGTCGGGCCGGGGCCCCGTCCCGTCCCGAGGACATTGGACTGACCGCCGCCGACGTGCGGGCAACCTTCCCCAAGGCTATGTACTACCGCTCCCGCTACACCGTCCTGGACCTGGCACGTGAGGCGGGGTGGTACGAGGAACTCGTCGAGGAGGTGTTCGCCCCGGACGGACTGTGGACCTAATTGCTCCGGCACAACGCTGACCTCGGACTCATGTCCGGGGCCACGCCATGTCGTGAGGAGTTATCACTCCTCCTCGTCGCTATGACGGTAGGGATCAGCCTCACCGGCAGGCATAGCACCTTGGGAGCGTCGAGCGATCTCGGCATCAGAAGCGGCAGCTCGTGCCAAGGCGTCCTCGATCGACTTGGCGGTCTCAGGAGTGGCATCACGCACGAAGGTCAGGGTCGGGGCGTAGCGCAGCTTGAGTCTCTTGCCGACGGTGGAACGCAGCATCCCCTTCGCCGACTCAAGTGCCGCTTCCGTTCCGGCGATCTCCTTGTCGGTACCCATCGCGGTCCAGAACAAAGTGGCGTCACGGGAGTCCCCGGTCAGACGCACATCGGTGATCGTCACGAAGCCCAGGCGGGGATCCTTAACACGACGCTCAAGGGTCTCGGCCACCACGACTCGGATCTGATCGGCTAACTTGGCGACACGCGGATTCGGTGTGTTCATGATCTCTCCTCGCCATCGGTGTCCTGAGCGGATCAACCATTTTTGCACACCGTCCCCACCGACGCACGCGGCAGCCAGTGTCAACGCGGGGGTCCGGGGGTACTCCACTGCAGCACCATCCCGACGACGACCAACGCGGCCGAAACGGCCAGGCTCAGGGGGGCGAGAGGGCTCTGGTTCAACAGCGCCCACCAGTAGGGAGTCGCCGCGGAATCCTTGGTACCCAGGATCCAGCACGACAGGACGAAGATGGTTCCCGGCAGCCACGCCCAGGCCACCGACAGTACGACGCTGGCGACCATCGCCAGTCCCACCAGCAGGACATGGTTGCGCGCAAACCACAGCACCCACCACTGAGAAATGGGTTGGTCACCGTTGAACAGGACGGCCCATGCCACTGGCCACACCAGAACGATGACGGCCCACACCACCCTCATGGTGCGAATGGGACGGTCGGGGAAGGCCTGCTCCCGTTGTGGGTCCGGGGAGGAGAACAGTACGGAGGCGAGGATGCCACTCAGGCTCGAAGGCCCCAGCCCCACATCAACCGACCTGCTGCCGGCAAACGGGACGGTGACGAGGTCGCCGCCAAGGTGATGGGCACAGACCATTCCCACCGTCAGATAGGCCACTACGGCCACCAGACCGCGACTGCGCAGGAACCATCCGAAGCAGGAGAGCCGACCCGTCATGGACAAGCCCTCACCTGTGCCACCATGGATCGCAGCGAGTCCGGGGCGAGGGGTTGACCGTCCATGACCGACACCAGTGCATCGTCAAGGATTTCGACCGTCCCGTCACACTGTGAGGACGTGGAATCCTCGACTCCCAACAGGTTGTCACCCAGCAGGGGTGCGTTGAGATCCCCGGCCCATTCTCTCGCTGTGGAGGAGGTCGACACGTGCGTCCGCACCGGCAGGTAACCGGCCTTCCCGGGCCCTCCCTCGGGGGCGTAGACAATGCGTCTCTGGACCCCGCTGGCCATCAACAGGTCATCGACGCGGCCCATCGCCGTCGCGTACTCCTCCAGCCGCCAGGACAGGTCACCGGAGACGCATGCCATGGATCCGTGCTTGCCGACCTCACGACACCGCCAATCATCCGTGGATTCCCACACCTCCTCCAACCGAATCGTCGCTGCGGCGTCAACGATGACCGCTGCCACCAGAATCGTCGCCGTGAGCCACCGCCACCAAGGCCCACCACCGGGTGTCGTGATCACGGCCACGAGCATCAAGGAGACGACGATGACGGCACAATCGAGTCCAGCCCACAACGCGATGGCGTGCCAGGTGAGATGCGAAGGGGCGCCGTCGATGGCCGCAGGACCAGACCATCCGATGAGCAGGTCATAGGCCTCAGGAACGGCCCCCGCCACCAAGTAGACCGCGATGGCAGCGACAGCGGCGAGCAGATAGGAACCAGCCGCCACTCCAAGGACGGCCCCCAGGGCCAGGAATGCCGTGGCGGCCATGGCGGTGAGGACCGAACCCATCACGAGTCGCGGATCGGCGTCACCGGAAGCCACCAATGCGAGGATTGCGGTCGTTACCCCCACAGCCAGGAGCAGAACGGCTCCGACACCCACCAGCCAGGTGGTGACGATGGCGGCGGTGGCGCTGCGCGGCCAGGCTCGGGATGTACGCGTGACCCCGGCGCGGCGAAGACGGGCGCCGTACGCCACCCCGACTCCGCAGCACACTGGAGACAGGATGACCGTGTCCACCGAGACACTCCCCGTCGTCAAGGCGAAGGACTTCCACACGCGGGGATACATGTGCATCAGGCCAACGCTCGTGGCGACCCACAACACGGCAAGCCCCAGCCCAGACCAGACGGCCTGCCGAAGACAGGCTTTCATCGGTCCCCCTCAAGGAGCTCGGATTCTGCGCGACCTTGCATCAGGTGCAGGTAACCTTGCTCAGCCACTGACACGTGGTCCTGTGAATCAGATTCTCCTGCTGCAGCCATCAATTCGGGCAGCGTGCCGCTCCAGGTAATGTGTCCCCCATCGACCAGATGCACCTGGTCTGCGGACAAGGCGACGTCATCCATGAGATGGGTGGACAGCACGACGACCCGTGAGGCCGCCTGCTCGACGACGTGGCGGCGAAACGAGATCCGCTCCCCCGGATCCAGGCCCACGGTCGGCTCATCAAGAATGAGCACCTCGGGGTCGTGAACCAGTGCCGCCGCGAGGAAGACCCGACGCTTTTGACCGCCCGACAGAGTACCGATGGGCTGGTGGGCGAATTGACCGACGTTCAGATCGGACATGACGCCTTGGCACCTGTGCCTGACCTGCGTGGACGGTACTCGATACATGCGCGCACAGAAGGCGAGAAAGTCTTCGACCGGCCACGACGGTGACCAGGTGCATTCCTGCGGAACGTACCCGATGTGGGCCCGGTACCCAGAGCCCTCCCGTCGTCTCCTCACGGGTTGCCCGTCACGACGTAGCATCCCGGCCCTCGGTCGTTTGATTCCGGTGAGCACAGCAAGCATCGTCGTCTTGCCCGCACCATTGGGGCCGACAAGGGCACTCACCCCCACCGGAAAGGTGGCCGATACCGGCCCCAGTTGCCAACCCGACCGGTATCGAACGACCACCTCGTCAAGTTCAATCGTGTCAGAACTCACCAATTCAACCCATCGCTGCACTTATCACGTCGAGCCACTAGGTCGATACAAATCTTAGAAGAACGTTGCCAACCGCCTCTTTGATTACGACCAACGCGGATCTTGGCGTCAGCATCCCATCTGTACGCCTTTCCACCAACCAAACGCCCAGTGCTGCCTGATGCCCCGGTTCTTAAGACTTTCGGTATACAGTTTCCACCCGGCATGGGCTGACAGGTATAATAAAAAACGGAAGCGTCGATCTTGCCGTAACCGCCCCTGTCAGTTTTCTTGTGACCCGCGACAGTGAAAATGTAATTAGCCTGAGAATGCCAGACACCATCTGATGACATGTAGGCTTTCTTATGTCCTTGGGTTTTTCCTGATGCTTTCGCCGATCCTCCTGTGACAGAAAGACTCTTCCACGATGTCACAGGAGTCGCTCTGATAGTATCAGCAAGTCCCGGCGCAGCAGAACACAAGCCAAAGACAGACTCGGCAAATGCAAACATAACTACAATGCGACTCTTCTTATACATTCGTCAGCCATCTTTCCAGTACATCGCGCAACGGGGCAACACCGCCCTATTGCTACCGAATTGTGAATGATAATATCCTTCGGGTCGCAATGGGCCAAATCGGCGGCAAAACACGAACGGGGCGACCACGCTTCCACGTGGACGCCCCGTTCAGGACAGTGACCAAGCTCAGTCGCGAGGCTTCTCAACCATCTCGTAGCACTGAACCTCGTCACCAACGTGAATATCGGAGTAGTTGGTCAAGGTCAGGCCACACTCGTAACCCTCGCGCACCTCGGTAACGGCGTCCTTCTCGCGCTGCAGCGTGTTGATCTCGGTTTCCTGGACCACCACGCCGTCGCGCACCAGGCGGGCCTTGGCATGACGACGGATGGTGCCGTCGGTGATCATGCAGCCCGCGATCGTTCCAACCTTCGAGGAGCGGAAGATCTGGCGGATCTCCGCGGTGCCCATTGCCTTCTCCTCGTAGATCGGCTTGAGCATGCCTCGCAGGGCGGCCTCGATCTCATCGATGGCGTCGTAGATGACCGAGTAGTACCGAATGTCAACGTTCTCCTCGTCAGCCATACGCTGGGCATGGGCGGTCGGGCGAACGTTGAAGCCCACGATGACGGCGTTGGAAGCGGCAGCCAGCGAGACATTGGTCTCGGTAATGGCACCGACGCCGCGGTCAATAACGCGCAGGTCAACCTCGTCGCCCACATCGATCTTGGCCAGGGCATCCTCGAGCGCCTCAACCGAACCAGCACCGTCACCCTTGAGAATGAGCAGCAACTCCTCGGTCTCGCCCTTCTCCAACTGCTCAAACAGCTGGTCAAGGGTCTTGCGACGCGACGACCTGGCCTGCTGGGCAGCACGCATGCGGGCCTCACGCTTTTCAGCAATCTGGCGCGCCTTGCGGTCGTCGTCGACAACCAGGAAGTTGTCGCCAGCGCCGGGTACGGAGGTCAACCCAAGAACCTGCACCGGGGTAGCCGGAGCAGCCTCGTCGACGCTCTCACCTTGATCATTGATCATGGCGCGCACACGTCCATAGGAGGACCCGGCAACGATGGAATCGCCAATATGCAGGGTGCCACGCTGGATCAGGGCGGTGGCCACCGGACCACGCCCCTTATCGAGGTGAGCCTCAATGGCAACGCCCTGAGCGGCCATATCGGGATTGGCACGCAGATCAAGGGCTGCGTCGGCAGTCAGCACGATCGCCTCGAGAAGATCATCGAGACCCTCATGGGTACGAGCAGAGACATTGACGAACATCGTGTCGCCACCGTACTCCTCCGGCACTAAGCCGTACTCGGTGAGCTGTCCACGGACTTTATCCGGATCAGCCTCAGGCTTATCGATCTTATTGACGGCTACCACAATCGGTACATCAGCAGCCTTCGCGTGGTTCAAAGCCTCAACGGTCTGAGGCATCACGCCGTCATCAGCAGCCACGACGAGCACCGCGATATCGGTGGACTGGGCACCGCGAGCACGCATAGCTGTGAACGCCTCGTGGCCAGGAGTATCGATGAAGGTGATAGCCCTCTCGGCGTCGTCGACCTCGGTCTGAACCTGATAAGCGCCAATGGCCTGAGTGATACCACCGGCCTCGCCTTTCACCACGTCGGTATGGCGCAGGGCGTCCAACAGCTTCGTCTTGCCGTGGTCAACGTGACCCATGACGGTAACAACGGGGGGACGTGCAACGAGGTCAGAGTCGTCGCCCTCGTCCTCACCAAACTCGAGATCGAAGGACTCCAGCAGCTCGCGGTCCTCGTCCTCTGGGGACACGACCTGGATCTGGTAGTTGAGCTCGCCGCCCAGGATCTCCAGGGTGTCGTCAGATACCGACTGGGTAGCCGTGACCATCTCGCCCAGATTGAACAACACCTGCACCAGCTGTGCCGGCTCGGCATTAATCTTCTCGGCCAAATCGGTTAGCGAAGCACCACGGCGCAGTCGGACGGTCTCGCCATTGCCCTTACGGACGCGCACACCGCCGACCAGCGGTGCTTGCATCTCATCAAACTCTTGCCTGCGCTGCTTACGGGACTTACGACCCCGACGGCCGCCGCCACCGCGTCCGAAGGCACCCTGGGTACCACGACCACCGCGGCCACCACGACCACCTCCGATAGGACCACGAGGCCCACCGCCGAAGCCGCCGCCAAAACCGCTACCGCGGGATCCACCGCGACCACGGCTACCACCACGTCCACCACGTCCGGTAGTAGCCTGACCGATCTGCGAGGACTGGTGTTTCGGCATCATGGCCGGGTTCGGGCGCGGCATACCGGAACCGCCGCGCGATCCCTGGCTGCCACCCGGACGGGGCATACGCTCACCCTGACCGGACCGGGATCCACCGGAACGTTGTCCGCCCTCAGAACGATGACGACTTTGCCCCATGCCCTGACTGGAGGCGAACGGGTTATTTCCGGGACGCGGAGCTCCGGTACGACGACCGGCGCCCGGACGCGGACCGGGACGAGCAGCCGAAGGCAATCCAGCGGATCCACCCGGTCGCGGCCCCGGACGGGCACCCGGCTTCGGAGACTTCGATGGCGCGCCAGGCTTCGGCTTCGGGGCCGGAGCGTGGGGCTTGGGAACATTCTGACCCGGCTTCGGAGTCGGCTTGGACTCCGGCTTCGCTGCGGGGGGCTCCTGCTGGGATGAAGCGCCGGAGGATTTGATGAGACCCGGACGTGGAGTCGCACTGGTACGTGCTGCAGAGCTGCGACCAGGCTTGGGGCCACTGCTAGAACCGGGGCGAGGACCAGGCGTGGGCTTCGGCCCGGGCCCCGGTTTGGGACCGGGAGCCGGCTTGGCCGTCGTGGTCTCCTTGGAAGTCTTCTTAGAAGACGTCTGCGACTTACGCGCCGCCGGCTTCGCGGCTTTGGCGTCATCGGCCGGTTCAGCAGAACCGATCTGATCACGTAGTCGTCGCACAACTGGTGCCTCAATAGTTGAGGAAGCCGAGCGGACAAACTCGCCCATATCGTTGAGCTTCCCCAAAAGCTGCTTGCTTGACAGTCCGAGCTCCTTCGCGAGCTCATAGACGCGGACCTTGGCCACTACTCTCCTTCGGGCCCGGCCGCGATGGACCTGGGCCTAGTTGTTGTGAATCCTCATTGGTGCGAACTCATCGAGTGTTCATGAGCATCTGCCCACTTCCTATTCAGTCCCCTTGAGTCGGACGAACCGACCCACCGGGGGGACACGATTCGGTGAGACCGCCGGACCTCCCGGCGACATGCGTAACCAACTTTACCGAAAATGGCCTTATGAACCCAACTCACCGCGCTGACAACCGCTCTTGGCAAGCCGAACGCACCACCACGCGGGCACGGAATGACCTCGCGAATCCACCGGATACCGCGCGTTTCCAGCATTCGTCATCCACATGGACGTGGGCGCCCCTGCCCTGAGCGTGTCCCGTTGGATCGGCGACCACAACTCCGTCGACTAGTACATACCGAGCCATGTTCGCCGGATCATCGACGTGTCGGCAGCCGACGCAGGTGCGCTGAGGTCGTGTGGTCACTGCCCCACCTTAAACCAACCCACAGACGCATGACGCCCGACTCTACGGCCGGGCGTCGTCGTGTCTCTAGCAGGCAGTCTCAGACCTTGTTATCTGGACGAATATCGATCCGCCACCCCGTCAGGCGAGCAGCCAGTCGGGCGTTCTGCCCCTCGCGGCCAATTGCTAGCGACAGCTGATAATCCGGAACAATCGCCCGAGCGGTCTTAGCTTTCGGGTCAATGACCGTCACCGAGGACACCTTGGACGGAGACAGGGCAGCGCCCACAAATTCGGTCGGATCCTCTGACCAATCAATAATGTCGATCTTTTCCTCATCCAACTCGTGCATCACAGCACGTACCCGCTGACCCATCGGACCAATGCAAGCTCCCTTGGCAGAAACGTCAGGATTATGCGAGACGACAGCAATCTTCGAGCGGTGACCGGCCTCACGAGCCAGCGCCTTGATCTCGACGACCCCCTGCTCGATCTCGGGTACCTCCATAGCAAAAAGCTTGCGCACCAAGTTCGGGTGAGTGCGCGAGACAATGACCTGCGGGCCACGGGCTTCCTTGCGCACGGCCACGACGTACACACGGATACGACGCCCATGGGAATATTTCTCCCCGGGAACCTGTTCCGCCGGAGGCATAATGCCCTCCAATGAGCCCAGGTCGACGCGAACGGTCCGGGTATCGCGGTAAGACTGCTGGACGACTCCGGTGATGACGTCACCCTCAACGGCGGAAAAATGACCGTATTTCTGCTCGTCCTCGGCCTCGCGCAGCCGTTGGAAAATGACCTGCCGGGCAGTTGATGCAGCTACGCGTCCGAAGTCCTCGGGAGTGCCGTCATACCAGCCGACGACCTGCCCCTCCTCGTCCTTCTCCGGGAGCATGACAGCGACATTCCCAGTCTTGCGGTCCAGCTGAACCTTGGCACCGTTAACCGGAGCCTCAGTCTTGTCATATGCGTTGAGGAGGGCGTCCTCTAGGGTCGTCAGCAGATAGTCAAGCGGGATGTCCTTGTCCCGCTCGATCATGCGCAGAGTTGACAGGTCGATGTCCATCTCAGTTCTCCTCCTTTGACGCCTGCGCGTCGCGACGATTGAGCTCCACCTGGACGACGGCCTTCGCCACGTCAGCAAGCTGGACCTCACGAGTGGTGTACACGGGCTTATGCGGTTTGGAATTCTCGGCCTCGACCTCGAGGGTCACGACCTCCTCGCCAGCCTCAGCGATACGACCGTCAAAGGTCTCTCCAGACTTCTGCTCCTCGGCCGGATTGAGGGTGAACCGCACCAGGTGCCCGATGTTGCGTCGATAATGGCGCGGCTGGGTAAGGGGGGTAGAGACACCGCGCGAGGAGACCTCGAGGGTATACGGGGACTCCCCCATAGCGCCGGAATCGTCAAGGCAATGCGAGATCTCGGCGGTGGCCTCAGAGATCTCGTCAAGGCTAGGTCCGTGACCGTCGGGGCCGTCACCGTCGATCGTCACGCGCACGAGGCGACGACGTCCGGCAGGCACAACGTCGACGCGATCAAGTTCGAGCCCGACCTGGGACACGACCGGTTCCAGTAGGCGTGTGAGCCTCTCTGCATTCATCTGTGTCTCATCCTGTTGTCGTTGTAAATTGTCCGCACTGAGTTTAGCCACTCCCACAACCAGCCGGACTCGGCCGCCTCACCGACGGCTATAGCGATAATGCAGCTCAGGATCGATAAGCTGAAGCCATGATCGCCAGGAGAACCATTCTTGCCAGCGGAGCTGCCTTCGTCACTATCGGATTGACGGGCTGTGGCCACAATTCTCCTGAGAAGAAGGCGACTGAGAAGAAGACGACGCCAGTTCGTGCAACAACTACGGCATCTGCACCACACCGAAGCGACGCGGTATCGACGGAAGCACTGCTAGCGGACCTCGCTACCAAAGCCGCTCGCAGCGTCACTGACGGCCAACGGACGGTGCTCAACCAGGTTGCCGCAGCTCACCGCCACCACCTCGAAGTGCTGAGCCAGTCCAACCCATTCTCCGGCAGTACCGCCACACCATCGGCGGCTATTTCCTCCACCCCACGCACCGCTGGCCAGGGATCGCCGCTTGCTCTGTTACAACACCACGAAAAGGCTGCAGCTACCCAGTATCTGGAGATCTGTCAGACGGCTCAGGATTCCTCTGAAACTCTGTTGTGGGCCAGCCTGTCGGTGTTCTGTTCGGCCTTCAATCCTTCTGCTCCAGCTCCCCAGCCGACCCCGAAGGTCGTTCCGGTGACAGTCGGGCAGGAACCTCTCACCAATGCTCAGCAGGCGCTACTGACCCACCTCAACGCCCTCGTCGCAGGCTTGGAGTGGGGTATTGGACGCCTTGGGGAGAACGACCCGCTGCGCACCTGGGGATGGGACCGACGAGAACAAGTTCTTGCCCAGCGCGCAGAGGTGCGTCAAAGCATTCGGGATGCATCAACAACCCCAACCCCCGACGTGCCCGGGTACCCGATGTCGCCTGCCCCCGTCAACGATGCAGCAACCCGGTCGTTGTGGTCTGGATTGGAGGCGAACGTGCTTTCTGGTTGGGGCCGCGTTACAGCTGCCAGCGGGTCGGCTGCACGTCCCCATGCAGTCGCTTCAATGGTGAGTCAAACCCAAGTTCTCGCCCATTTGGGTACTGGCGTGACGACCTGGCCAGGTTGGGTCTAAGCCACACCTAGGACCACGAATCCTCTCTGGTTAGACTCTCCAGATCAGCTGAACGAGCATTCGCACCGCCAGAACACTGGTAACGATAAGAAACATCGTCCGTACGAAGCCGTTGCCATGTTTCATAGCTGTTCGGGCACCGATTAATCCCCCGAGAACATTTGAGATAACCAGCGGCCAAGCGATATGCCACCAGACGTGGCCGTGGATCGCCAACGTGGTGATAGTGACGAGATTTGTTACCGCGTTGCAAATCTTCGCCATTCCGGAAGCTTTAAGGAAAGAATACCCGCCAACAGCGACGTACGTAAGTACCCAGAAGGTTCCGACCCCCGGCCCGATAGCGCCGTCGTAGCACCCGAGGAACAACCCGATGATCGGAACCAGGATGGGGTGTTTGCCACCCTCGCCATTGTGGCCCGCCCCCAGTGACGGCCTCCTCCAGGTATAGATGCCGATGATGACCAGCACCACCAGAAGGATGGGCGTGTAGACAGCCCGCGACATGTAAGTGACGATGCGCGCACCCAGCACGGCACCTAGACCAGCCAGAACGGCCGTCCACAGGAACATTCGCCAATCTGGACGCTGTTTACGCAGATACCCCACTCCAGCCGTGAGGTTCCCTACGACCTGAGCTACCTTGTTCGTGCCGACGATCGTCGCCACCGGTGTCTCGGTCGGTAGACCGACCAGCAAGGATGGCAACATGATGAGTCCACCTCCGCCCACCACGGCGTTGACCCAACCCGCCATAAAGGCGGCAAGGACAAGTCCAGCAAAGACCCAAGACGTCACGTGTCAACCTTCCCTGTGACACCAGCAGTAAGGGTCCCACCCCGACGGGGCGGGACCCAATATGTGTTCTCGGTCCGGAAATGCCTCAGGCCCAAGGATGCGCCAGTAGCAACTCCGTGTTGTGATCGACCGATGTACCGAGCCTACCCATTCTCGTATGGATGTCGTTCGCACCAAACTCTCGGTACAAACTGGCCAGACCATCTGGGTCGGTGGTGTCGTAATCGGCCTGGTACGGAGCATTCGACTCGATGAGCGTGGTAAAGATGCTCACGGTGCCGTCGTGATTGTCGGCGAGCTCGATGATGCGGGCCATCTGGGGAAAGTCGACGTGGGAAGCCGTGTTGATCTCCCACCAGCTGCGACGGGCATCGAGAGCATGGTGGTGTGCGGTGATGTTGTTCGCATGCACGTGTCCATTGACCCAGGCAAGCACGTTCGGGTAATGCGATAGCAGGGAGACCAATTCCGGGCCGAGATGACGGATGCCCGTACCGTCGCCGGGGAGGACGGGGTTGTTCATCGTCATCGAGTCGTGGTGACTGAAGAGGACGAACATTGTGTCGCTCACATCGTGATGATGACGCACGCCGAGATCGTCGTAGTACACGCTACTGCCAGCGCGCAGCACGGATTTAAGCCACTTCCACTGACGGTCGTCGATAGAACCATCGGTGTACCCGGCCCGGTTCGTCGAGTCCAGGCTGATTCCGGTCACGCCGTTGGCAATCGAGAAGGTGTAGTAACCGCGCACGGCATTGAGGTCATCCTCGCTGAAACCATGACCGTGCGGGCCCGAACCATTGACGCCGTCACGCAAATGAGCCTTGATGAATTCGAAGGGGGTGAAGGGCACGCGACGTTCGTCCGCGGTAATCTGTCGAGTCAGCGACACAGTATCGTTGGACAGGGCGACTGGTCCGTTTCCCTGAGCCGCCTGGAGGTAGGCCTTGGTGTCGTTGTCACTGGCGAAACCGGTGATTTTGCGATCACTGGTGTACATCGTCTTCAGCAGTCCCCAGTCAGAAGGCAGGGTGCCCTGGATCGAATCGTCGTGGTTCCCGAATACCGCATACCACGGAATCTTCACGCCAGAGGAGGTCACGGGGGCCATAACGCGACGGAAATAGCCGTCTACCTGGGGAAAACCGGCACGCTTGTATATGTCACTGCTATGCGATTCGGGATTGTAGAACAGCGGATTCCCGAAAGTTTGCACACTTTCCCAGCGATCGCGGGCACCGGTATTGGGAACGATCGTGCCACCGGCCAACAACGTGAGATACCAGTCGAGTTCCACGTGTTCGTGATTATCGGTGTTGTCACCAGTGCTGACGAGAGCGTCAAAGGCCCGGCCAGTAGCCGGACCGCCCTGAAGCGAATTGACTCGGCGCACCAAAGAGGCCGTAGCGAGTGGCCCCAACGCCTCCTGCGGGCGGAAGGCCGGGCCAGCCAGCGGATGCAGGAACTCGACCCTCATCGGTGACTGCACGTCAGTCACGTGCAGGTCGGTCACCTGGACGAAGGACGCCAAGCCATCGCGGCGGTCGTCGCGTCCGCTCTTGCCCCTAGCGAGTTCCTCACGGACGACGAGCGGGTAACCGCGCTGTGCCTTGATCCTGCGGTAGCCGCTGCCCGGATCTAGCAGACCCACCTGTTCAAGGGTGGTGCCGGACGTGGAATGGAGACGCTTCGACGCATGGGCCAACGCTGGGGTGGTGCCGGTCACCGCCGCAGCGGCGACCAGGGTCACACCACCAAGAAACGTCCGCCGTCCCAGCGTATTTCTGGCCGCTTTGTCGACACTTCTGGTCAACTCGTCTTCGTTCTCGGGCATCATTCACCTTTCGCAAGGTCGAGGGGCCGTTCAGCCTGACTTACGAGCACCATTGTCAGGGTTTATTGGGTCACTTCCGCGCCAGTTTTCGAGAACAGTTGGCGATCATACAGCAACGTGCAGATGTCGGTCAGTTAAACGATCAACGCCACTTCAGCTTTCACCCGCGCACCTCCTTGAGGACGGCGCACACAGCCTCGGCTACGCTAACCTGACGGTTCTCACCCGTACTACGGTCGCGAACTTCGACTAGGCCATCCTTGAGCCCCCGGCCGACGACCACAGAGGTTGGCATGCCGAGAATCTCGCTATCAGCAAACTTCACTCCAGGGGACGCCTTGCGGTCGTCTAGGAGGACTTCGAGACCAGCCTCGGCCAGTTCACTGGCAATGCGCGTGGCCTCGTCAAGGATCTCCGTTCCCTTGCCGGTGGCGAGCACCTGGACATCGTAGGGGGCAACCTCACGTGGCCAACACAACCCCTTCTCGTCACAGGTACCCTCAGCGATAGCGGCCACGGCGCGGGAGACGCCCAGACCATAAGAACCCATGGTGACCGTCACCAGCTTGCCGTTGTGATCGAGCACCTTGAGCCCAAGGGCATCAGCGTATTTCTTACCAAGCTGGAAGATGTGGCCGATTTCGATGCCGCGGGCTAGGTGGAGTTCACCACTGCCGTCAGGAGCCGGATCACCTTCGCGAATCTCGGCGACGTCAATAACGCCATCGGGGGTGAAATCGCGACCGGCTACAAGATTGAAGACATGTCGATCCTTCTGGTCAGCTCCGGTAATCCATGACGTCCCGGTCACGACGCGGGGATCAACGAGGTACCGCACCTTTGAGGAGTTATCCTCGCCGAGGGCTCCCGGCCCGATGTAGCCCTTTACCAACTGCGGATTGGCAGCAAAGTCCTCTTCTGTGAAGGATTCAACCACCGCGGGCTCCAGAACCGCTTCCAGTCGCTTCTCATCAACGTCACGATCTCCAGGAAGCCCGATGGCTAATGGCTCGCGGGTGCCGTCAGGATGGGCCACCATGAATACAACGTTTTTCAGGGTATCGGCCCCAGTCCACGGACGGTCCGCTCGCGGACGCACCTCATTGGCGATCCGGACAAGCGACTCGATGGTCCGGGCGTCAGGGGTATCAACAACCTCAGCCTCCGGCAACCCGTCGATGGGCAGCGGATCAGGAACGGCCATCCGGACGGCCTCCACATTGGCAGCGTAACCGCCGGAAGAACGAACGAAAGTGTCCTCACCGTTGGCTGCAACGGCTAGGAACTCCTCGGATCGAGATCCACCCATTGGGCCGGACATGGCCTTGACAATGGCGTAGTCGAATCCAAGTCGGTTGAAAATGCGAATGTAGGCGTCGCGTTGAGCCTGGTAGGCCTCGTCGAGCCCTTCCTGAGCGACATCAAAGGAATAGGCATCCATCATGACGAACTCACGACCGCGCAGGATGCCGGCACGCGGACGAGCCTCGTCGCGATACTTGTTCTGAATCTGATAGAGGCACAGTGGCAGGTCCTTGTACGAGGAGTACAAGTCCTTGACCATGAGGGTGAACATCTCCTCATGGGTCGGTCCTAGCAGCATGTCCACCCCCTTACGGTCTTTGAGACGGAAGAGGTTATCGCCGTACTCGACCCAGCGTCCGGTCTCCTTGTAAGGGTCAGAAGCGAGTAGCGCGGGGAAACTCACCTCCTGAGCCCCGATGCTAGCCATCTCTTCGCGGCAGATGGCCTCGATCCTGCGCATCACTCGGAGCCCGAGCGGGAGCCACGAGTAGACGCCGGGAGCGACCCGGCGGATATATCCAGCCCGGACGAGCCAGCGGTGGCTAGGGACCTCGGCATCGGCCGGGTCTTCTCGCAGGGTTCGGACGAACAGCTGTGACATGCGCGTCAACACGACGTGTACCTTTCCGACCGCGCTCGACCCTCCGCCGCCCTTCGGCGTGACCGGCCACGGCCATGTCGAATCCTAGCGGCAGGCACCACCGTCTCGTACGGGATCGCCGACCCCAAGTAGAATCGATAACCGTTCTCATTATAAGTTAGCCGAACATCACAGGAAGACAATGGAGGCCACCGTGAAACGGTTCGCATCGCTCCTTGCCGCCCTACTGACGTTCCTGATGATCAACCCGTCATCGGCGAACGCGGCAGCGCCGGACCAGGAGCTCCTGCACAACGGCCATGTCGACGCCGCCCTCACCGAGGGGGATCAGGCAACCGACAGGCCCACCACTCAAGTACTCGGGGATAGCAATGACCTCAACGATCGCTATTCCACCGACATTTCTCCTTCACCGGATGCCGACGACAGCACCGTGCTCGACCACGGACACGCCGATATCTTCCGGGTGGGATCGGCCCCCGACGGCGGTATCGACCTCAAGCTCAAAGAGGATGTCACCGGTGACGGGGCACTCCACGCCCCTGAGAACGTCCTTCTCAAAATCAAAGATTCCGCTCTCACCGATATCCCGGCCACCCTTCCTGGCGCCCCTCAGGGATATGTCCTGCCGCTGACGCAGAACCAAGATCTGCTGTGGCCAGGGTGGGAGACCTTCGACGTCAAGCGTAACGGTTTCGATTCGGTCAAGATCACGGTCAGCAACGTCAAGGGCCCCGGCAAAGTACACCTGTTCTCCCAAGGTTCCTTCGGTGCCGTCCAGCCCCTGCTTGACGGCAACGCGACCGAGCTACCTGGCACTATCACTGTCGCTCAGCCGTCCCACGTGCACGCTAACTGGGTGTTTGGCAAGACAGGCGTGTACACCATGACCGTTCAGGCCACAGCGCACAGGTCCGGCAAGAAGTTCCAGACCACGCCGCACACCTACACCTGGGTGGTCGGCGACACGACTCCCCTCCCTGAACCGTGGGGAAAACTAACTCCGCCGCCGACGCCCACTCCGTCCCCAACTCCAAGCATCACCCCGCCCAAGACCTCGGTCGCACCGAAACCAACCCCCGCCCGACCCCAGAAGCGATCCCAGCCCCGGGAACAAACCCGTAAGCCAGTTCTGAAGCCAAAAGCCAATAAGACGCCCTGCACCCAGAGGTTGGTCCTTGACCATGGTCACTCCGACGTTTTCCGCGTTGGATCGGCCGCCAAGAACGGCCTTGATCTCAAGGTCAAGGAGGACGTGACCGGCGAAGGAGTACTCCATGCTCCGGAGAGCGTGCTGCTGGCCGTGAAGGACTCTGCCTTGACGACCATCCCAAGGGGATACCCCGGTGCTCCCAAGGGTTATCTGCTGCCCATGACGCAGAACCAGAATCTGCTATGGCCGGGATGGGAGACCTTTGACGTCAAACGCAATGGTTTTAGCGACGTCAAGATCAACGTCCGTAACGTCAAAGGACCCGGCAAGGTACACCTGTTCTCGCAGAGCTCCTTCGGCAACGTTCAGACTCTGCTCGACGGTGGTTCACACACCATGCCTGGCACAATCACCGTCGAGCAGCCGTCCCACGTACATGCCAACTGGGTGTTCACCCAGCCCGGTCTCTACCAGATGACGGTTGACGCCACCGCCGTTCGCAACGGCACGACCGTCAGCACTGGAGCCCACACCTACACCTGGGCTGTTGGTTCCATGGCCATCGCCGCCAATAGCTGCTCAACCGACCGCGTCGCCGGCTCCCCGGCTCGCAGTAACACTGGCACCCCGGCCCCCGAGAAAGACAGCAACAGGGGTAGCTCCGACAAGCCATTCGATGACCTTGGCGTGATCCATAACACCTTAGAAAATGACAGTGCCAGCTCGAATGGGTCGACGAGAGTGACACGCAGCGGCTCCTCTATCAAGAAGGAGATCTGCCACCCGGTAAAGATCCCGAACAAAGCGGCCGCCGTGAAGAAGACCGTCGCTCGGTCTGCTGGCCAGTCGGCAGCCATCGCTACCGAGGGCCACTTCGACTGGGGCGTCCAACTACAGCCTGGCAAGCTCATCTCGGCCCTCAAAGATGATCGCTCTGCCCCGGCGACGTGGGTCGATCCCTCGAGCATCGTGATGGCAGTTGGGGACAAAGCCAATACCACCGCGCCTGCCGGCATGGAGTTCATCGCCAAGGGCGGCACCAAGGTGTGGCTCATCGGCGCCACCCAGGTACCTGGCGTGCCGTGGCTAGGCGTCAATACGATGCACGAGTCCATCATTAACGGGACCACCGGCCCGGTCCACATGCACCTGGACAAGGTCAGCGGCCCTGGCAAGATGGCGGTGTTTATGTCCGGCACCTTCGGTGGCGGCGTGGGCCAGCGAGCTTTCGACAACGTCGGTGGACCAACCGGTTACACCGTCCCGGCGAACACCCATGCCCATCCGAATTGGGTGTTCACCGCCCCGGGCCACTACACCGTAACTGTCACTCAATCGGCCACGACCAAGAGTGGAAAGAAGCTCAGCGCCACTGGCACCCTCCACTTCGCGGTAGGTATTAATGCGTCGCCGGTTGCGGCTTCCTTGGGCAAGTTGTCTGCCTCGCCCAAGACCGACCAGAACGCCGACCCGGGTTACACCATCGTGGGACGTACCCCCGATGGCAAGCCGTGTGATCTCAAGGCGGCCGGCCTGCCTGGTTCCGGTGAAAACGGCGAGTTCGGTGACACCGGCATCGTTTCTCATACGAACCAGGGTCTGGTGTCCGGGACCTTCGTGGTTCTCGGCGTAGCTGGCGCTCTCCTTCTGGCGAGGAGACGACGCGGGTGAAGAAACGCCTGTTATGCCTCGTGGCCGCGCTGAGCCTGCTGGCTGGGTTCGGCCACGCTCCCACGTCCCGTGACAAGCTTTCCATAGTAACGACCACGCCTATCCTCGCCGACTTGACGCGTCAGGTTGCCGGTGATCGTGCCACCGTCACCTCCATGGTGCCTTCAGGAGCAGACCCCCACACCTATGAGCCGTCGCTGCGTGACGTTCGGACCGTCGTGTATTCGAGAGTCGCGCTATCGAACTACCTCATGCTCGAACCTCATTCGGTCATCAAGACCATCGACTCTTCCCTACCTACGGGATCTATCAATGTCTCCCTGGCTGAGGAAGCCCAAAAGTACGGCGCACAAGTGATCCCGCTGGTTGAAAATGCCAACCTAGACACCGTGTGGCTGGGGTTGCGCGTCATTGGCAAGGGCGCCAGGCGGGGATCCGACCGCTCTTCCTCGGTCCACCTCCAGCTGACGTCGGTGGAGGGGCCTGGGGACCTCACCGCCTATATCACTGGGACCTTTGGTCGACCTCAGATCTACTACTCGACGGCTGACGGCGTCGACGAGCGTGACGACGTCGAGCTTCCCACCGACGCCCACACCCACATGTCGTGGGCCTTTAGCAAACCTGGGGTGTATAAAGCGGTGTTCGCGGCCACCCTATCGACTCCCCAGGGCAACGCTTCGTTCGGCGCCCAAACCTTGACGATCGCTGTCGGGGCCGATCCGCGAACGATCCCTGAACTTGCCGATCGAACTGTTGTCGATCAGGGACACGCAGACCTGTCTGCCGACATCGACGAGGGCACAATGACAATCCTGTCCGACCCGACAGGTGGCGGCGTACGTACCCAGAAGCGTCTGGACCCCGACAAAACAGTCGTGTGGGTGCCCCCAAAAGCCCTCACCGAGATACCCCCATCGCCGGCTTTCCGCTTTCTGGGACATCCCGGATCCCCGATCCACCAGCTGCCTCAGGCTGTTCTCGGCGCCCATGTTCACGGTGAGATTGACCCTCACCTGTGGATGAGCATAAGAACACCAAAGCCTATGTGCAGGTCATCCGTGACTCTCTCATCAAGGCTGATCCTCACGAGGCGCAGACCTATCGCGAGAACGCGAAAAGGTACCTAACCAGACTGGAAGAGACATCGCACTATGTCGATCGCAAGATTGCGAGCATCCCGAGGGGACGGCGTCAGCTTATTACAAGCCACGACGCTTACGGTTACCTTGCCCAGGCTCACGGTATGCACATCGCTGGATTCGTCACTGCCAACCCCGGTGTGGAACCGTCCATGGCTCAGCGACGCAAGCTCAATCAGACTATCGCTGACCTCAAAGTGCCGGCGGTGTTTCTGGAACCCAACGTGCTGCGCGGTTCCTCGGTGCTAGCTGCGATCGCTGCTGAAAACAGCGTCACGGTGTGCCCCATCTATGGCGACACCTTCGATGACCACGTCACCAACTACATCGACCTCATGAGATTCGATGCCGACTCCCTAGCCAAGTGCTTGGGATGAGGCCCACTGTGGAGGCATCCATGATCAACCGTCCGCTGGCAGCCTTGTCTGCCATGTTCATCGCGCTCGCCACCGGCGCCACCCTGTCCCAGCCGGCCCAAGCCTCGCCCACCATTCCGCCCGATCCCGCTCTCAAACAGACCATTTCAGATAACGAGAAGGTGGCGAAAGGTCCGGCTGAGATCAAGCGCGGCCACGTCGACATCGGTCCTCGCATTGTTGACGGAAAGTTCTCCCTCATGGCCCGTGACGACTCCGCGAACCCGCCAGTCTGGCGCAACACTGACGACACTGTGCTGCGCGTCGCGGACGCTTCGCGTATCGACGTGCCCAACGATGACACCTATTCCTTCCTGGGGGACATGCGCGGGGAAAAGGCCTACGTCATTCCTCAGACCCAAGACCAAAAAGTCGTCTGGCTGGGCTGGAACACCCAAGCCCCCGAGATCGTCAAAAATTTCCCGCGTGGAGCCGATCTCGTCTTCACAGGACATGAAGGCCCGGGACAAGCTCACATGTTCATTGAAACCGGTTTCGACTCACCCATGCCGCTGTATAACTCCACCAAGCCTGGCGAGCAGCTGGTTCATATGGAGGCCAATACGCACGTTCATGCCAACTGGGTGTTCTCTGATCCTGGAGCGCAGACCATTTCCGTCGACGCTCGCGGTACCGACGACACAGGGGTTAAACATTCTTACTCGACGAAGTTGAGGTTCGCTGTCGGTGACAAAGGGCCCGCTAACGAAGCCCGCGCCGTAGGACCTTCGCCATCGGTCGCTGCATCTTCTTCGTCAACAGCCGCTGCTACTAACGTCTCGGCTCCGGCCACAACTGAGAACTCCTTTGACGATTCCGGAGCTGGCACCCTATGGGGGCCTGGGATCATGGCCGGAGCCCTCATCATTGGCATCATCATCGCCGCTTTGGTGGGACGCTCCAGATCGAAGACATTACGCGACGAAGTGTGGAACGAGGAACACACTGGCGCAAGCGAAGCTCATAAAGATGTCGGAAACGAGTCCAGATGAATGACCTCGGATCCATCAAGATCACAGACGTAGCCGTCAATGTGGGCGGGCTCCAGGTGCTCCATGACGTGAACATATCGGCCAGCAAGGGGGACCTACTGGCTCTGCTCGGCCCAAACGGTGCTGGCAAGACAACTATCCTGCGCACCATGCTCGGCCTGGTGAAGCCGGCTAAGGGCACTGTGAAAGTCGCCGGCGCGTCTCCTGGAAAGGGATGGCGCCATATTGGTTATGTTCCGCAGCGCCACGAGTTTGCGTGGGATTTTCCGATCAGCGTCGCCGGCGTCGTCATGAGTGGACGTACCCGCCACATCGGGTGGCTTCGTCGGCCTTGCAAGGACGACCACATCGCAGTACGTGACGCTTTGCGAACTGCCGGAATGGCTGAACTGGCCAACCGTACCGTCGGGGAATTATCGGGAGGCCAGCGTCAGCGCGTGCTCATTGCTCGCGCCCTGGCCACGCGCCCGTCAGTGCTACTGCTTGACGAGCCTTTCACCGGTGTCGATATGCCCACCCAGGAGCAGCTCACCGAGCTGTTCATCGAGCTGTCAGGGGCCGGGACGACCCTCGTCATGACGACCCACGACCTGGCCCAGGCGATGGCCACGGCCGACCGAGTGTGCCTGGTCAATCGGACTGTCATCGCCGACTCGACCCCCCAGCAGCTGCGCGACCCGGCCATGTGGATGCAGACCTTCGGGATCTCTGGCTCGTCGCCTCTGCTGAGAATCGTCGGCGCAGATGCCGCCTGAACGAAGGTGATCATGCTCTCCCCTCTCGACTTCTTGTCCGACCTCACCAATCCCCTGCTGAGTTTTCTGCCTAAGGCGCTGCTCGTCGCCGTGGTGTGCTCGGTAGTCGCCGGGGTCATCGGTTCGCACGTCGTTCTGCGCGGGATGGCGTTCATCGGTGACGCCGTTGCCCACTCGGTGTTTCCCGGGCTGGCCGTGGCCTTCCTCATGCAGGGGTCGCTGCTGCTGGGCGGCTCCATCGCCGGGCTGACTACCGCGATCCTCGTGGCGGTCGTCTCGCAGAACCGGCGTCTCAAGGAGGACTCGGTGATCGGCATCCTCTTCGTCGGGGCCTTCGCGCTGGGCATCGTCATCATCTCGCGGGCGCCGGGGTATTCCGGGTCGCTGCAACAGTTCCTCTTCGGGTCAATTACCGGTATTACCGACGACGACATCGTCATGGTGTGCGTCGCCGGGGCGCTTGTGCTAGCCCTGGAATGGGCCGTCCATAAGGAGCTTGTCACCGTCGGACTCGACCGTGAGACGGCGCGGGCCTCGGACTTGCCCGTGTTCGCCCTGGATCTGTTGCTCTACGTGCTGGTGACGATGACCGTCGTCATCTCGGTGCAGGTCATCGGCAACGTCCTCGTGCTGGCCCTGCTGGTGACGCCGGCCGCCACCGCCCGGCTGCTCACCGACCGGCTGGGGCAGATGATGGTCCTGGCACCGGTCATCGGCGGATTCAGCGCCCTGGTGGGCTTGTACCTGTCGTGGTCGATCGACCTTCCGGCCGGTGGGACGATCGTCCTCGTGGCCACCGCAGTGTTCTTGGCATGCTGGCTAGTCGCCCCGCGCGGGCTACTCGCGCTCCGTCTGGATTGCACAGCCCCACATCATCGGCATGCCAGGGTTGCAGACGATACTCATCGCGCCCATCTCGAGGTCGGCTTGCACGTCACAGACCCTCAGTAGAGAAGTGTCGCCATTGTCCCGATCCGCTCGAACCCGACCCTCCGGTAGGTGCGTAAGGCACGGGTGTTGAAGTCGTTGACGTACAGCGAGACGGTGTCGTGGTCGCGCCGGGCCAGCTCGACGACGGCAGCCATCGCCGGGGCGGCCAGGCCACGACCACGCCATGCCGGGTCCATCCACACCCCCTGGATCTGGCAAACATTCCCCCACGTGACGGCGACGTCGGACTTCCAGCGCACGTCACCGTCGTCAACGATGCCAAGACCACGCCCCTGCCGCACGAGCTCGAGCATGTGACGTCGGTACCCATCCCCGGGGTCTAACGGGCTGACGCCGACCTCCTCGGTGTACATGGCAACGGCGGCCCGGAAGTACGGTTCGAAGTGTCGCTCATTGATCCGAACCACCCGAGCATCCGGGACCACTCGGGGCCGATCCGACATGGCCAGCAGAGGTTGGCAGGAGCGCACCTCACGCGGCCTTCCCCAGGTGTCCGGACCGATCTGGGCCAGCCGTTCGTACAACGGAAGGACCGCCACGTCCGCGCCCATGATCGACGAGGACCGCCGCCAACGTCCGATCTTCGACGCCAAGGCGTCAACGACGGCGCTGTCCCGGCCATCGTCGATCACCGGCACGAGATTGGCCCCGATGTGGACGAGCCCGACGAGTTCACCGCCTCGGAAGACGCCGTGGACCGGGCATCCTAGCCGGGCACTGTCCAGCCCGCCCTGACGGATCCTCGACAGCAGGAAGACGTTGGCGACCGGGGCACGCGAGAGGAACTCGATGGTCTGGCTCAGGTCGGCGTCGTCGAGCTGCCTGACGCGGGTCCTCACCTCAGGAGACCGTGACCTCAACGGCCCCGGTGGTGTCCATCTCGTCGGCCATCCGGTTGGCCTCCTGAACGAGGAACTGAACGATCTCGCCTTCCGGAACGGTACGGATGACCTCGCCATGCTTGAAGATCTTGCCCTTGCCATTGCCGGCGGCAACACCCAGGTCAGCTTCGCGGCCTTCTCCGAGCCCATTGACGACGCAACCCATGACAGCGACGCGCAGCGGAGCATCAATCCCTTCAAGGGCATCAGTAACGTCATTGGCCAGCGTTAGAACATCGACCTGGCAACGTCCGCAAGAGGGGCAGGAGACGATCTCTAGACCTCGAGGACGTAGGTTGAGCGACTCCAGGATCTTGATACCCACCTTGACTTCCTCGACCGGATCAGCCGACAAGGAGACGCGTATGGTGTCGCCGATACCCTCGGCAAGGAGGTGCCCGAAGGCCACCGCCGACTTGATGGTGCCTTGGAAGGCCGGACCAGCCTCAGTAACGCCCAGATGAAGGGGATAATCGCATTTGGCGGCGAGCTGTTCATAGGCACGGATCATGACAACCGGGTCGTGGTGTTTCACCGATATTTTGAAATCCCGGAATCCGTATTGCTCAAAGAGGCTAGCCTCCCACAGCGCCGACTCCACCATGGCCTCGGCGGTCGGGGCTCCGTATTTGTCAAGCAGACGTTTGTCGAGAGACCCAGCATTCACGCCGATTCGGATGCTCGTACCGTGCTCGGTGGCAGCCTGACAAATCGATTCGATCTGGTCGTCGAACTTGCGGATATTTCCGGGGTTGACGCGCACCGCGCCACAGCCAGCCTCGATCGCTTGGAAGACGTACTTCGGCTGGAAGTGGATATCGGCAATCACCGGGATCTGGGACCGTTTGGCGATGATCGGTAGCACCTCGGCGTCCTTATCGGTTGGGCATGCGACGCGTACGATGTCACAACCTGCAGCGGTCAAGGCGGCGATCTGCTGCAGGGTGGCACCAACGTCGTGAGTCTTGGTGGTTGTCATGGACTGCACTGAAATGGGTGCGTCACCACCGACGAGCACATCTCCCACCTTGATCTGGTGCGTCTTACGACGTGGCGCCAGGGTCGGAACGGGAGGGGTAGGCATACCCAGGTTCACGGTCATTGACGTGTCACTCCTGAAATCGCGGGTTGTCGTCTCCATTGTGTCACCACCGTCGCCGCTGTAGTGACGCTGACAGCGAGCACTCAGTCCTCGTCGTCGGACCCATCAGTACGGCGCTGGGCTGGGTACCGAAGGCTCTCCATACCACGCCGGGCACCCTTGAACATTTTCCTTTGACGAGTTTCTTCAGCCCTCGAGCGGGAACGGCACATCGTTGAAGAAGGCCAATTCCAAGTCCACTGCCACGTTCCAAAACCGAGTAAGTTCCTCAAGATCTACCTGTCCCGAAGCGCGTTCGAGTTCATCAACCAGGAATTGCACCCAGGTACGGAACTCATCGCCTCGGTGCAGATCCACCCATCCCAAGAATTTATTAGGAAGATTAGCTCCGGGCTCCGGGGCATCGGTGCGAGAGGCCCAGTCAAGGTAGAGACCTTCAGCCACCACCAACAGCACCAACACCGTGGGATAGTGGTGGGTATTAACAGCCTTATGCATGAGGTTCTCAAAGGAGCGGGTGGGTTCCGACAGGTGCGGATGGGCACGATCAGCCTGGGAGACTCCAAGTTCATCGAAGGTAGCCTCAAACCAGCCTGATTCCTCACTGCATATCATGCCCAACTGACGTCCGAAAACCAGCTTCGCCTCCACAGTGTCCGCACGGACGAGGGCCTCGCCCAACAATTCCAAGAAAGGAACGAAAAACTGGTTATCCTGAATGATGTAGTAAGATAGCTGCGCATCATCAAGTTCACCCGAGAACAGTTCATTGACGAATCGGTGGTTGATCGCTGCGGTCCAGGCCTCAGAGCGTCCGGCAGATAGCGCGGCAACACGTCCGCTCGGGGCCACAGCAATGCCTGCAGTGGTAAGCGGGGCAGGCAAAGATGGCGTGAAAGCGTTCATATCTCCATCATGGCACTGACGCGGTACATGCCAACCATCTACGGGGGCGGGTGAAACTCAACCCTGTCGGTCGATCTCGCCGCCCCCATAGCCCGATGCGCCAGGCAAACCTCTCAGCCGGGTAGCGAAGCGAGCAGAAGGCGTATCAGACTCCGGTACGTGGCAGGCGTGGCTGAAATGCGGACCCTTGTCCGGAAGTCGGGGCCACGACAGCCGTGCTCGGGCCGACCGAACCGACTACCAAGGTCACCGCCGGAGTCGAGGACGCCGTCGATACTGGGCTGGGGGCCGGAGTCTGCATAGAGAAGCCCACCAGGGCTGGCGAGTGTCCCGATGCACCGAACTGGCTGGTGGTGTAAATCGGCCACGATGTCGTCGCGACGCGAGTACTGCATGGCCACCGACTCAGACCCGTTGGTATCCCAGATACCGGCGCCAGAAACCAGCTCATGCGCCTTAGCATTGGCGAAAATGTGGTCCAGAGACCCGACGCGACCGGAGAACTCGCAGCTCGCGGCATCTGGATCATATTCCTCGACGACCTCGCTAAACCCGGCGGCCTTCCTAGCGCGGATCGGATCCTCCATGGCATAAGCATTGAAATCACCAAGCATAAAAACCGGGTCATCAGCGAAGGTCTTGTTGACCCAACCCGTCAGTGCCTTAGCCTGGGCGACGCGGCATGTGCAGGCTGCCCCGCGACGATCATGGCCGTACTACATGACACCGCAGCCAGACCTATCAGGACGCGTCTAGACATTGTGGTCATGGCAATCCCCTCGTGAGGCAGGAAACATACGCGCGTTACCTTGCCACGGTCGGCACGAGGACAGGAATGCTCATCATTGACAATTCACCAAACATTCCCGCACTGCGAGCGATAATTTACAGCTCATTCACCGATACGAAGCCATAATTAGAAAATTTTTACCGGCGATACGACATCTGCGACAACGAGGACGAGTCCCATCATGAGCATAAGCGCCCCGATTGTCCATGCCACCGGCAGCATCATCGCGGTGTCCGCCGGGCCAGGATCAGGCTTTCTGGCAAGTTTAAATAGCCCCCGCTTACCTGCCTCATAGATGGCTCCAGCGATATGTCCACCGTCCATGGGCGGCAATGGCACGACGTTGAACCAAAACAAAAAGAGATTGAGGCCACCCAGCAAGCTTGCACCGGTGGCGATCTTGTCGCCCAAGGTCAGCTGGGAATCGCCGGCAACATCCCCGGCCACCCGAGAGGCTCCAACGATGCTCATTGGGCTGTTGGCGTCGCGAGCCTGACCGGTCACCAGATCGGAGGCGACGTTCCACGTCAGAACTGGAAGTCTGGCCAATGCGCTCAACGACTGTTTCGACATCGTCCACATCTGGGAGACGGTATCGCCCGGCCCAGAATGAACAATGACCATCGTCGGGCTCACGCCCAAGTAACCCGCCTCGACTGTACGACCGGGAGTGCTGAGGTCAGGCACCTTGGTGAGGAGGGTGTGCGTGGGCGTAAGGCTGACGAAAGCGCCATCGCGTTCCACTCCGAGACGCACTTCGCCGCCACCATTACCACGGATGAACTCCTGAAGTTGCGACCAGGAATCCACCTGTCGACCGTTAAAAGAGACGATGCGATCCCCCGCTCGCACACCGGCCTCGGCAGCCGGTGCACGACGGTCTTCCTTGGAGCATGGGCCGCTGGTCTGGGCGGAATGGGCGCAGGGGGTGACTGCAGCGACTGTCGTCGTCTGGTCGGCTCGTCCGTGAATGCCGAAAACCGCCCAGAACAGCAGGAAGGCCAGCAGCAGATTGGTAAGAATACCACCGCTCATGATGATGAGGCGCTGCCACACCGGCTTGTCACTGAAAAGCCGACCTTGATCGGCGTCTGTGATGCCCTCGACCTCAGCAACACGCGCCTCATCAGCAAATCTGGTAAGCCGATTGCTGTGACGATGGTGGACCTTGGCGGGGTACATCCCGATGAGGCGCACATAGCCACCCAGCGGGATCCATTTGAACCCGTACTCCGTCTCACCGCGCGTGAACGACCAGATCTTCGGTCCGAACCCGGCAAAGAACTCGGTGACCTTGACCCCGAAGATCTTCGCCGGGATGAAGTGACCGCACTCATGAAGTAGCACCGAGAGGATGATGAGGCCGAAGAAGACGATTCCAGCCAGCACTTCGACTACAACTATCACCGGCGAATCCCCCGGGCACACACCTCGGCGGCGCGACGACGACCCCAGGCGTCGGCGGCCAACACGGCATCGAGGGTGAGGGCCTCGTCACCGACATGTCGAGCACCAAGGGTGTCGTTCTCGTCACCGGATAGGTGCTCGTCAAGGACCGCGGCAATGGTGTCGGTAATGTCGAGGAAACCGATACTTCCGGCACAGAAGGCGTCGACACAGGACTCGTTAGCGGCATTGAACACGGCCGGCGCAGTACCCGCAGCATGACCAGCGCGTCGGGCTAGTTCGACGGCCCCGAAAGTGTCGTTGTCAAGGGGTTCGAAGGTCCACTGAGTAGCCGTCGACCAGTCGCAGCCGGCAGCTGCGTCAGGAAGGCGATCCGGCCAAGACAGTCCCAAGGCAATCGGCAATCTCATGTCGGGAGGCGAAGCCTGAGCAATAGTGGCGCCATCCCAGAACTCCACCATCGAGTGGACGATGGATTGAGGATGGACGACGACGGTGATGTCGTCGAGATCAACATCATAAAGTAGGGCCGCCTCGAGCAGCTCCAGACCCTTATTCACCAGAGTCGACGAGTTAATGGTGATGACCCGGCCCATATTCCAGGTGGGATGCTTCATGGCCTCGGCAGCGCTGACATCGGCCAGGGAGGCACGGTCGCGACCGCGGAAAGGTCCGCCGGATGCGGTCAGAACAAGGCGACGCACCTCGTTGCGCCCGCCCCCTCGTAGGCACTGGGCGAAGGCGGAGTGCTCAGAATCCACGGGGACAATCTGTCCTGAGGCGGCCGCCTGAGTAACGAGCCTGCCACCAATGACCAACGACTCCTTGTTCGCTAAGGCCAAAGTGGTCCCTGCGGCCAAGGTGGCGAGGGTCGGTCGCAAACCAGCCGCGCCGGTAATGGCATTACAGACAACATCAGCGGGCATAGCTGCCAGCTCTGTCGACGCATCCGGGCCAGTAAGGATCCGAGGATTGGGCACGATACGGCCCCGTGATCCAGCCTGCACGGCCAAAGCCCGCTGAAGCTCCTCAGCGGCATCCTCACGAGCGACAGCTACGACGGGGATAGAGAAGTCGATTATCTGCTGAGCTAGTGAGCCAACATCCGAGCCACCTGCCGATATGCCAGCGACCTCAAACTGGTCACGACGTGACGAAATGACCTCTAGAGTTTGGGTTCCGATCGATCCGGTGGAGCCGAGAATGATGACCTTCTTCACCCTGCCAGTGTGTCACGGCGTTCCCACAATCCACAGTCCTGTTCTTCGGTGCCCACAGCACTCATCAACGGCCCTAGAGTGGAAACCATGACTGACAGCGTTCTCGACGTCACTGCAGACGCGCTCGAGCAGGCCGGGGCTCACCCCCACCGGCTCGTCGTCCGCCAGCACGGTCAGGTCGTTGGTCGACGACGGTGGGCTCCATGGAGCCCCGACGTCCCGAGTTTGGTCTACTCCTGCTCGAAAACATTCACCTCAGCTGCCGTCGGCATCGCCGTGAATCGGGGAGCTTTCGGATACGACGACACTTTGGCCGATCTGTGGCCGCAGGCCTGCACCGCCAACACCGGGCCAGTAGCGAAATCCATGACGGTTCGCAATGCCCTGTCCATGTCGACCGGTCACTCCCCGGAGCAGCTCCTCGAACCAACATTGATGTCCCGCCGTCTGCCCGATCTCAACACCGCCCGGATCCTGCTGGCGACCGAGCCGGAAGGCCGTCCCGGTATCGACTTCGCCTACAACAATCTGGCCACCTGGATGCTTTCTCGGCTCGTTGCTCAACACACCGGCGAGGACGTCGACACCATCATCACCAAGGAGGTTCTCGACCCGATCGGGGCGGGACCACACACCTGGGTCCGTGACGCCGACGGCATCCCGATGGGGTTCTCAGGACTGCATATTGACGCTGAAGACCTCTCTCTGTTCGGCCAGCTTCTCCTCGACGATGGGGTGCATGAGGGCGCCCGTCTACTACCCGAGGAGTGGATCAGGCAGCACCGTGTCCGTCAAGTCAATTGCGACAGCGAGACCGATCCGGAATGGGGAATGGGGTATGGCTGGCAGACATGGATGTCAAGCCATGGGTACCGTCTGGACGGAGCCTTCGGCCAGTATGTCCTCATCGTCCCCGAGGTTGACGCCGTCATCACTATGACCAACGAGGCCAGTGAAGGCCCTGGTGACAAGCAAGCCATTCTCCAAGCTGTCTGGGACCATCTCCTGCCTGCCTTAGCGGATGGATTCCAGCCACAGCCTGAGGAAATCGTGCGCACTGTGCCCACCGTGACTGGAGAATTCGACTCGGCAAGGTCGGTGCAGGGAATCGCCCCTGATGGCTCATACATCGTCGTCTCCCCGCACAAGGAGAGCAGAACCTGGGCGATGTCGTGGCGCTGTCCGGGCACCTTCAGCCATCCCACCGACGAAACCCTCGACATCGCCGTGGGCTACGAGGAATGGCAGACCTCCCACTGCCGGGTCGGTGACGATGCCATCGATATCGCGACCAGCGGCGGGTGGCAGGGCGAAACCTTCGTGGCAAGACTGTGCGTCATCTCAACCCCTCACACCCTCACCTTGCGAATGACCCCGGAGGCAACGACGACCGAGTGGGACAATGAACCACTCAACCCTGGTGGTTTGCTGGGCCTGGTGCACCCGGAGCTACGACGATGAGCACCACCCATATCGAGATCGAGACGGTCGACCAATTGCGCGCAGCTGCTCCCAATCTCGCCGGTCAGGTGGTCCAGGGAGTCGACCTCACCGGGTGCAGCAACCTCCTTCGTCACTGCGACGTCTCCACGACGATCTTCCTTGGCTGCTCGACCTCCGCCCGGCTCGCAGCCTGGTTGCGCGCCCGGGGCGCCCTCATCTTCCCGGCTATCCCGGGGGTCCCATTCGATCCCTACCACCCGGGCGCCTACACAGCGGAGGAACTGTACAACGACATCGGCGAGGGGTACCACGTCACCCTGGACGCTGCCATCGACAGATGGCGCCGCGGCCTGGCCACTCCGCCACGACTGCGCGACACCCTCGCCACTGCTCTGCATGACGACGCGATGACCGACGCTCTGGATGACCTGCTGGCAGGAACCGATCCGTCCATGACAGTGGGTGTCATGGGTGGCCACTCTGTCACCCGCGATTCCGACGACTATCGGCTGGCAGCCGACCTCGGTGCCGCCCTGGCTGGTACCGGCCATCTCGTCACAACCTGGGGCGGCCCGGGAGCGATGGAGGCGACCAACCTGGGAGCTGCCTGCCCACCCGACCTGCTCGACGAGTCCCTGGACCGGTTGAGGAAGGTCGCCGGGACTGCCGACGTCACCACATGGGTGCAGGCGGGCCTTGACGTCGTTTCTTCCTGGCCGCAAGGCGCCGCCCACCGCACTATCGGCATCCCGACGTGGTTCTACGGTCACGAACCACCCAATGTCTTTGCGACCAGCATCATCAAGTACTTCTCGAATGCGCTGCGCGAAGATATCCTCCTCAACCGTTGCCGAGGCGGGATCATTTACCTACCTGGCCAAGCGGGCACCGTCCAGGAAATCTTCCAAGCTCTCACTGGTAACTACTACGCCACCAGCGAAGACGAGATGACCCCGCTCATCATGCTTGGCAACCGCTACTGGAGCCAGACCCTACCGGCCTGGCCGCTGCTGCACAGCATGTCACGGGACCACCCTCACCGCATTCGCCTCGTCGACACCGTCGACGAGGCAGTAGCGGCACTCAGACGACACCCATCGCGATAACGGCGTCAGCCACCTTGGTGAACCCGGCGATGTTGGCACCCATAACGTAATCCCCCGGGTGGCCATACTCGTCGGCGGTCTCGATGCAACGATCGTGGATGTCGGCCATAATCTGCTGCAGTCTAGCTTCGGTCGCGTCGAAATCCCAGGAGTCGCGCGCGGCATTCTGTTGCATCTCGAGGGCCGAAGTAGCGACGCCACCCGCATTAGATGCCTTACCCGGGGCGAAAATGACGCCGGCGTCCTGGAAGGAATGCACCGCCTCAGGAGTGCAGGGCATGTTGGCACCTTCAGCGACAGCGACCACACCGTTGCGGATGAGGGTGGCGGCAGCCTGACCATTGAGCTCGTTCTGAGTGGCACAGGGCAAGGCGACGTCGACCGGCACATCCCAGATCGATCCGTCGGAGTGGAAAGTAGCCGAGTCGCGTCGAGCGGCATACTCGCAGATGCGGGCCCGTTCCACCTCCTTGATCTGCTTAAGCAGGGCGACGTCGATACCTTTCTCGTCAACGACGTAACCGCTGGAATCTGAGCACGCAACCACGGTGGCTCCGAGATCCTGAGCCTTCTCGATGGCGTAGATCGCGACGTTGCCCGACCCGGAGACGGTAACTCGCAGGCCGTCTAAAGACTTGCCGTTGGTCGCCAGCATTCGTTGGACGAAGAAGACTGTGCCATATCCGGTAGCTTCAGTGCGCACCAAGGATCCACCCCAGGTGAGTCCTTTACCGGTGAGCACACCGGACTCATGACGGTTAGTAATGCGCTTGTATTGGCCGAAGAGGAATCCGATCTCACGACTGCCAACGCCGATATCACCAGCTGGCACGTCGGTGTGTTCACCAAGGTGACGGTAGAGCTCGGTCATGAAGGACTGGCAGAATCGCATGACCTCAGCCTCGGACGCGTCATGGGGATCAAAGTCCGACCCACCCTTCGCGCCACCGATCGGCATGCCAGTCAGAGCATTTTTGAAGATCTGCTCAAAACCAAGGAACTTAATCGTTCCTAAGTACACCGAGGGGTGGAATCGCAATCCACCCTTATACGGCCCCAGCACCGACGAATATTCAACGCGGAAGCCACGGTTGATACGGATCTTGCCCTCGTCGTCAACCCACGGCACCCGGAAAATGATCTGGCGTTCCGGTTCGCAGATGCGCGACAACACGGCTGCCTCCACGTACTGCGGATTCGTGTCGAGCACCGGGCCGAGAGATTCAAAGATCTCCCGCACAGCCTGGTGGAACTCGGCCTCCCCTGGGTTGCGACGCAACACCGATTCGTACGCGTTTTCGAGTTGCCTATCCATACGGTGAATCCCTTCTGTATTTCTGTGTGGACGATTGTGACGCTCGGGGCACACCGGGACTGTCACCGGGGCCGCCGCAAACCGTTAGCTGCCTAGTCCTTCCGACCGTCCCACAGCTGCCAACTGGCCACAAGCACCGTCGATCTCAGAGCCTCGGGTATCGCGCACTGTCACCGGGATCTTCCAGCGCTCAAGTGTCTCGACGAAGGCATCCTGGTCCTCGGGGCGCGAAGCCGTCCAGCGGGAACCGGGCGTCGGATTGAGAGGGATGAGGTTGACGTGAGCCCAGGTCCAATCGCCCCGACGACGGATCTGACGGGCCAGCACCGCGGCACGGTCGGCCTGGTCGTTGATGTCCTTCATGAGGGCGTACTCGATGGAGACGCGACGCTTCGTCTTTTCGGCGTAGTGCCAGGCGGCGTCGAGCAACTCGTCGACTTTCCAACGACGGTTAACCGGGATGAGCTCATCACGCAGCTCGTCGTCAGGGGCGTGTAATGAGACGGCGAGGGTTACCGGGATCCCCTCCTGCGTCAAGGCCTTGATACGTGGTACCAGGCCGACTGTCGAGAGGGTGAGGGCCCGGGCGCTCATCCCGACCCCGTCGGGACCGTCGGCGGTCAGGGTCCGGATGGCAGTAAGCACCGAACGGTAATTGGCCATCGGCTCACCCATACCCATAAAGACAATGTTGTGGACGCGTCCGGACGCCCCAGGAACCTCGCCTGCCGCTATGAGACGATTCGCCGCCAAAACCTGGCTGACGATTTCGGCGGTGGACATATTGCGCTGAATACCACCCTGACCGGTGGCACAAAACGGACAGGCCATACCGCAACCGGCCTGCGAAGACAGGCACAAGGTGGCGCGAGCCGCAGAGTGACGGGTGGCTGGATAGTACATGAGTACCGACTCAACCAGAGCTCCACCATGCAGCCGCCACAGGGTCTTGACGGTTGTGCCGCGATCGCACGACTGCTGAGAGACCTTGGTCAACAGGACCGGAAACCAGGCGTCGGCGATCTCCTGACGGGCCGCCTTAGGCAAGTCAGTCCACTGAGTCGGGTCGACCTCCCACCGCTCAAAGACGTGAGCGGAAATCTGCCGAGCACGGAAAGCTGGCACACCGAAATCCTTGACGGCCTGCACCCTTTCTTCGATGCTCAGATCGATCCAGTGACGAGGAGGCTTGGCACGATTCGGGGTATTCACCACGAGTGGCACTTCCTTGCCCGGCTCGGCGAGCGGCGTGGAGGGCAGAACAAGACCTGACGTGCTGACGGAACTTCCAGTCGATGACATCACGCCCCCATTATCCCCAACTCCCACCACGCGACCACACGAGTCGGTGCCTGCTAAGTACGGGTCGCGACGTCACCTCGGCGAACAGTTCTGCACTAGCTCGTAACAGGCTGGATCACCGGGCAGGAGGAAATGCAATCCCTCAAGAAAGACGATCATGACGAGATTCGCCACGACGATGAGGGCAAATAGCCACATGATGACAGTGGATATGGCGTGGGCCTTAACACCACGGGGGGTAAGCCACGGAGCAAAGGTCATCATGACGCCACAGAATGCTATGACGATGGTAAAGGTGATGAAGGCCCAGGTGTAGGTGCTCAACCCGAAAGCCTTAGAACCATATCCGGGGTCCCCAGGTTGAATATGCAACAGGATGTGACGTGCCGATTCCGCTGCGCCAAGGACCGCCGAGAGGATCGATACGCCATAGCCCAGGCAAAAATCCGCCATCGTCACGGACCCGCGCCGGGTACGAACAATGATGTAAAGAGGCCCCAAAGAGGCAAGCATCATCGAGTACCTCTGAAGCATGCACAGTGGACATGGGAATTCATGCAACCCGAATTGCACGATGAATCCACCCGCTAGAACCCCAATGTAGGCCAGCACGAAGAGGTTCGCTCCCCAGAAGCCCACGATAGGAAACACCCGTCCTGCTCTAGACGGGGTTCGTTCCGCATCTGACAGACTTTCGACTTCGATGTCGTAGTTCCTCACCATGACAGCCCCAGATCACTCGTCGCATGTAGCGACAACAGAATCACGCAAAGCGCTGCGATAACCATGACGGATACAATGAATATCGACTTCCTGACGCCGCGCAGTATCATCGTCAACACCAACGCGGCGATGAGGACCATGATAATAATGTCCATCTTCGCCCCCATCTATACCTAATAGCTATTACTTAGGAGATAGTATATCATCGGAGCTTGGCCAAGCTCATAGTGGAGTGGCCCCGCGACTACAGTCACAGCACAAGGGACATGACGAGCCAGGCGAAGGGCGCCGAAAACAGCACTGAGTCGAGCCGGTCCATGACCCCGCCATGACCGGGCAAGAAGTTCGACATGTCCTTGATACCAGCGTCACGCTTAATCATCGACTCGACAAGGTCTCCCGCAGTGCCGGTCAAGGCTAGAACAACGCCAAGAACAATCCCAGCCCACCATGGCGCCGACAGCAATCCTCCCAAACAGGCCCATCCAACGAAAGCTGCGGTTATGACGGACCCGGCAAAACCCTCCCAGCTCTTTTTCGGGCTAATACGCGGGGCCAACTTGTGTTTGCCACATAGCACCCCTACGGCATAACCGCCGGTGTCAGAAGCCACGACGCTGAGGATCCAGGTAGCGATGCGGCGGCTACCACCGTCATCGCCCATCATGAGGGGAACGAAGCAGCCAAGCAATGGCAAGTAGGCGATAGTGAAAAGGCTGGCAGCAGCGTCCTTGACGAAGCCATGCGACCCGCGTGGCAGTCGCCACGCCATTGCGGCAACTGTCGTCGCACCTAACGTCACCACCAGGAAGGTATTGGGCAGGATGTGAAGCTTCAGGGTCGAGGCCGCATATGCCCCAATGACCATAACTGCGGTGCCGACGCATATCGGAACTACCGCGGAGTCCATTCCCAAACGAACCATCGCTCGATGAAGCTCAATGGCCCCGGCCATAAGGGCCAAGGTCATCAACAACACGAAACCCCAATGCCACCATCCAACGGTGCCGATGACGGCACCGCACAGCACTACGCCCGTAGTGATGGCAGCAGGAAGATCACGGCCGGCACGTGGAGTCCGTGCGGCCGTGGTCTTCTTCTCAGGCTCGCCCACCTCGAATCTGATCAGATCTCGAGGAGTTCGCTCTCCTTGGATTTCAGCAATTCGTCAATCTGCTCAACGTACTTGCGGGTGACCTGGTCAAGCTCCTTCTCCAGACGAGTCATCTCGTCCTCAGAGATCTCCTTGTCCTTCTCCTGCTTTTTGACAACATCGTTGCTGGCGCGACGGACGTTGCGGACCGCGATACGCCCCTCCTCAGCCTTAGTCTTGGCCATCTTGATGTACTCCTTGCGGCGCTCCTCAGTCAGAGCTGGAAGGACGCAACGCACCACGTTGCCATCGTTGGAGGGGTTGACTCCTAGGTCGGAATCCCGAATAGCCTTCTCGACGTCATTGACACAACTCTTATCGAATGGCGCGATAAGGACAGTGCGAGCCTCCGGCACCTGGAAACTGGCGAGCTGCTGCAGCGGGGTAGGGGTACCGTAGTACTCGACCATGAGTTTGTTAAACATGGCGGGGTTAGCACGCCCGGTGCGAATAGCCGCGAACTCCTCGCGGGCATGGTCGACCGCTGACCCCATCTTTTTCTCGGCGTCCTTAATGATGTCGCTCACTGTGTTGTCCTTCCTTGGTATGTCTCGATGGTTCAGCGATGGACGGTGGTGCCGATGTCCTCACCATTGATGACGCGGCTAATATTGCCTGGCATCTCGAGGTTGAAGAAGACCATCGTCAGGTCATTATCCCTGGCCATGGCGACGGCAGTTGCGTCGGCGACCTTAAGATCACGCGACAGAAACTCATCGTAGGTCAGTTCGTCAAACTTGTGGGCGTTCGGGTTCGTCTTGGGATCACTGTCGTAGACGCCGTCAACCCCCTGCTTACCCATGAGGAGCGCATCGGCTCCGATCTCTAAGGCTCGCTGAGCAGCGACGGTGTCGGTCGAGAAATACGGCATTCCGGACCCGGCACCAAAAATGACGACTCGTCCCTTCTCCATATGGCGCTCGGCCTTGCGCGGGATGTAAGGCTCAGCAACCTGGCCCATCGTGATGGCTGTCTGAACGCGGGTATCGACACCAGCCTTCTCACAGAAATCCTGCAAGGCAAGGCAATTCATGACGGTGCCGAGCATTCCCATATAGTCGGCGCGATCACGTTGCATGCCGTGCTGCTGAAGTTCAGCCCCGCGGAAGAAGTTCCCCCCACCGACGACGACGGCCACCTGAACGCCGCTATTAGCGATCTCAGCGATCTCGCGGGCCTTGGCGGACACGACATCGGCGTCGACGCCGATTCCTCCTCCTCCGAAAACCTCTCCGGACAGCTTGAGAAGGACTCGGTTGTAGCGCTCTGGCATCATCTCTCCTGGTCAGCGGACATTGACGCGGGATGCGTCACCCCAGCTTAGCCCGATGACGGCTACCATCGCAGTTCGCCCTAGCCGCGACCGTCATTCGCTGGGAAACGACGAACGGCCCCACCTCGTACGGTGGGACCGTTCGTCGTCACAATCTCGTTATCATCCCCACGTGGGGACGAGATCACTCTCCGGCAGAAAAGCGAACGAAACGCTTGAGGGTGACACCAGCGGCCTCAAGGGTCTGGGCGACGGTTTTCTTGTCATCGGAAATGGCAGGCTGATCGAGCAGGCAGTTCTCCTTGAAGAAGCCGCCTAGGCGACCCTCGACGATGCGGTCGATGATCTTTTCAGGCTTACCCTCCTCGCGGGCAATATCAGCGGCAACGGTGCGCTCGTGCTCGACGACGTCGGCAGGGACCTCGTCACGGGACAGCCAGCGCGGGCTCATAGCCGCGATCTGCAGGCAAACGCCGTGGACAGCCTCGATGTTGTCGCCCTCGTACTCAACCATGACGCCGACCTGCGGGGGCAAGTCCTGGGAACGACGGTGGAGGTACACGTGCGCGTTGCCATCGAAGTGAGCGGCGTTAGCGAGCTCAATCTTCTCACCGATTTTGGCGGCGAGCTCACCAAGCTTGTCACCAACAGTGGTGCCATCAGCCAAAGCTGCGGCATTAGCAGCATCCTTAGAGTCAGCCCCGGCCTTATCAGCAGCCTCGGCGATCTCGTGAGCGGCGGCGATGAACTCCTCATTCTTGGCGACGAAGTCGGTCTCAGAGCCGATATGCACCAGGGAAGAGCCAGCGGCAGCAACCAGGCCGTTGCTGGCCTCACGGTCGGAACGCTTCGCAGCCTTAGCAGCGCCGGAAACACGCAAGATGTCAACGGCCTTATCGAAGTCGCCATCGGCCTCAGTGAGGGCCTTCTTGGCGTCCATCATGCCGGCGCCAGTAGCGTCGCGCAGTTTCTTGACCTCAGCAGCAGTGATAGCCATAGATATCTCAGTCCTGTCTAGACGTGGGCGAACTTCAGTTGGACTTCTCGGCCTCGGGGGCCTCGTCAGCCTTCTTGGCCTCGGCCTTCGGCTCTTCAGCCTTGGCCTCGGTCTTAGCGCCGTCCCCTTCGAGGAGCTCGCGCTCCCAGTCGGGCATGGGCTCGGCCTCAGCAGGCTGCTCACCAGACTTACCAGCTGAGCGAGCCATGAGGCCCTCAGCGGCGGCGTCGGCGATGATGCGGGTCAGTAAGGACACCGAACGAATGGCGTCATCGTTACCCGGGATGGCGTAATCCACCTCGTCGGGGTCACAGTTGGTGTCGAGGATGGCGACGACCGGAATCTTGAGCTTGCGAGCCTCGTCGATGGCGAGGTGCTCCTTCTTCGTATCAACGACCCAGACCGCTTGCGGAACCTTCGGCATATCGCGGATACCGCCGAGGTCCTTCTCCAGCTTGTCCTTCTCACGAGAGAGCATAAGCAGCTCCTTCTTGGTGAGACCGGAGCCGGAAACCTTGTCAAAGTCCATGGCCTCGAGCTCCTTGAGCCGGGCAATGCGCTTCGAGATGGTCTGGAAATTAGTGAGCATTCCCCCAAGCCAACGCTGGTTGACATAGGGCATGCCAACGCGAGTGGCCTGCTCAACGATGGACTCCTGGGCCTGCTTCTTCGTGCCGACGAAAAGAATCTGGCCGCCCTTGGCGACAGTCTCCTTGACGAAGGCGTACGCCTTATCAATGTAGGTCAGCGACTGGTGCAGGTCAATGATGTAGATGCCGTTGCGCTCGGTGAAGATGAAGCGCTTCATCTTCGGGTTCCAGCGACGCGTCTGATGTCCGAAGTGGACGCCGCTCTCGAGGAGCTGGCGAGTGGTGACGACGGCCATGCCGTGTCCTTCCCTCTCTGGGCACATCACACAGATATGCCAACGGTTGAACGGTGACGCGGGATTGCGTCACCTCCTGATGCATCACCGTTCGTCCGCCTGCCGTGGCAGGACCGTGGACGTCCGGTCGTCGGTGACGTCGATGCATGCGAAGTCAGTCCGAAATGATCCGGACTGCGCGATTAGTTTACGACACCAAGAGGCAATCAAGCTAACCTTCCCCTTGACCCCGGCCACTTCCGCGTGTCTGCCTACCATGGCGGCAATCACAGGCCACAGTGGATGTGATGAAGAAGCCATCCCCGACGCGCGTTGGCGCCGGACAGCTGCCTATGTCCCTGACGGTGCCCGTCGAGGACTTCTGTGGCCACCTCTCGGCTCTCCGACGCTCGCCCAACACAATCCGCGGTTACCGAGCTGACCTCATCGATCTCATGGGCCACGCTCACTCCCACGGCGACGACACCTTGGGCAGGATCGGCACATCGCAAGTGCGAGCATGGCTAGCTGATACCCGTGTGGCTGGCGCCTCGGCCGCTACCATGCAGCGCCGCTGGTCGGCTGCGCGAGTATTTTTCCGCTGGGCGGCTAACGAAGGGCTCATTTCCGCCGATCCGACGACCGCTCTGAATTCGGCCAAAGTACCGAAACGCCTGCCGGCCACTCTGGGCGTCGATCAGGCTCGTCACATCCTCGACGAAGCCGTAGCACAGGCTCGTCACGATGAATCTCCCCACGGCGCACGCGACGCCGCCATCCTTGAGGTCCTTTACGGTGGAGGGCTGCGTGTCGGCGAGCTGTGCGGTCTTGATCTGGGTGACGTCGATCGATCTCGCCGCACTGTGAAAGTTACGGGCAAGGGCGACAAAGAACGCACCGTGCCTATGGGGGCGCCTGCGCTGCGTGCCATCGATACGTGGTTACCTCGTCGTGAGGAATGGGTTGGGCCGCACTCCGGGCAGGCCCTCTTTTTGGGAGCGCGTGGTCGTCGCATCGATCAGCGCGTCGTTCGGCGAGTCGTTCACACCCACTTGCGTGCCGAACCAGACTCCCCCGACCTTGGGCCTCACGGGTTACGTCACGCGATGGCGACCCATCTTTTGGAAGGCGGAGCAGATCTGCGCACCGTCCAGGACATATTGGGCCACGAATCCCTAGCCACCACGCAGATCTACACCCACGTTTCCACCGAAAGATTGCGCACTGCGTTTCGCCAGGCTCATCCCCGCGCCTGAGCCACCTCGGGTGGCTTCGGTCACCGTCGTATCAATGCCTAACGCGGCGTCCCGCCCAGCTCCACGCCACGGAGGCATGAGGGCACCGCTTGAGGCAGCTTTCCTCCTGCTGCCCCCTGGCAGGCTCAGGGGCCGCACAGGCCATCCGTGCCCCGACGCTGAATGAGGCCGACTGTCCAAGGGCAGCAACCGCACCTGAAGTTGCAACAATGTCATGGGGTTTTGATAAACATCTCCCTTCTTCAACCCCCAGTGCAAACAAGTGCGGGTGCATGGTGGCCCCATCCCGACAACTCCGATCTGCTGGCCAGGAACCACTACCTGGCCGACAGCAACGCTAGGCACAACCGGCATGTGGGTTGTCCGACGACCGTCAGCAAGCAGGATGCTCACCACCCCAGCCCCCGCGACCTGGCCAGCAAAAACGACCACCCCAGCCGTCACGGTCGTCACTGGTTCTCCCACGGAGGCCGCAAATTCCACTCCCCTACTACCCGGCAGCCATTTTTCGGCAGGTGGCGCAAACCCTTTGATGACGGGGCCTAGCACCGGCGGAGTCGGACGATTCGCCACACTTCGCGCGGGAACGGCAGCAACGCTGTGGCTGGGAGCTGGTAAGGCCAGCAAGCAAATCCCCACCGTGATGATTAGTAGGCTGATGCAGACAGATCTCCTCATGTCTTCAGTTATCGTGACAGATCGCGATCTTCGCCAACTTATTTTCCAACTGTGGATAACCCGACAACATCGGACCTCGCCCCCTGTGGACAATCGCCTGACCTTCTTTAGCCTGGTGAGCCCTCGCTCCCGAGTAGGCTCCCATCCATGGCTGTCACCCCAGTTCTTGCCTGTTACCGCACTTGCGATGCCGCAATCGGAGGCATTACCGCGTGGCAGGTGACGACAGGACCTGACGGGCCTCGCACCAACGTTGTGGGCAGTTGCCCCTTAGGCGATGCGTCCTGGGTCACCCCGCTATACCACCTTGTCGTCGTGCTGTGCGAGCGTGATGGCACCCTTGTCGTTGTCCACCCCGGACGCGAGTTCCAGGTCGTCGGGACCGTTCAGCTCAAAGGCCAATGGCCTTGCCACGGTGCCGTCGATCCCACTGGGCGTCTCATGGCCGTCGCGGATTACGCCTCGGGCCAGGTCGAATTCGTCGACCTATCAGATCCCACCCGACCAACTGTCCGAAACGTCCTCGATCTCGGTCAGGGCTGTGTTTTCCCTGGACCGGTGGCAGATCGTCAAGAGGGTCCCCATGCTCACCAGGTGACGTGGTTGGATCGCGCGCATCTTGCGGTCACGGATCTCGGAGCTGACCGCATCAACGTCGTGCGCTGGAGCGAGGCCGGCCCCGAGATCATCGGATCCCTCAAGACCCCTGCGGGATGTGGCCCGCGTCACCTCACCCTCACCGAAGATGGGCGCAAGCAGATCTTGACTGTCGGCGGAGCGTTGTCAGGCACCGTGAGCACGTGGTCTCGTCCTACCGGTCATGACATGTGGGCTCGCGAGTGGCGTTTCGTCCAAGAAACGGCGTCGTCGCGCTGGTCACATACCGGCTCGCAAGAGCGTCGCTCCGCTTGTGCGCCAGCTTCCCCGTCAGCAATCGTCACTACCCCTGACGGCCGGCATTTCGTCGCCAATAGGTCGGTCGGCAGCATTGGGATACTGGGAGGGCGGTTTGGACGGATCAATCTGATTGACGAATTTGATACCACCGGAGCGAACCCGCGCGACATCACCGTTACCACTCAGAATGGCACCCGCGTGTGGGTCGCATTACCGGAGGAAGGTCAGATCGCAATCCATCTACGCGACGAGGACACCGGCGGCTGGCAGGTCGAGACAACTATCGACCAGCCCGGCGCCATGCGGGTCATCGTGGGCCCGACTACCGGATGATCACGGGCCGTCGTCTACTCGTGACACAATCAGCTACAAACATTATCAACCCCAGGAGATCAGCCATGCGCAAGCACACCCCCAATGACAACCCCCTTTGGGAGGATCTGTTCAAAGGTGGGTCTCTGCGTCGGGTGACACGATGGGGAGAATCCGTCCTGCACGCGCAGACCCGTCCAGTCACAGAGTTCGATGAGGACCTGACGACCCTCATCCGCGACATGTTCGCCACGATGAACGCCGCCGACGGTGTCGGGCTGGCCGCAACTCAAGTCGGGGTTGATTTGTCCTTGTTCGTCTACGCCTGCCCTGACGCTAACAACATCGTCCACCACGGAGCATTCTGCAACCCAGTTGTCACCCTGCCGGAAGGACACGATCGCCACTTGGAAGCCGCCGATGAGGGCTGCTTGTCATGGCCCGGCGGTTTCCAGTCCATGGCTCGCCCCGATCTGGCCACCTGCACTGGTCAGGATCCGTGGGGCAACGACATCACCGTCACCGGAACCGGGTTCTTCGCCCGGTGTCTGCAACACGAAACCGACCACTGCAACGGCATCGTCTTCGGGGACCGACTCTCCAAGCGTGCCCGCCGCAAACTCGACGAGCAACACGACAGCGTGGCGCACCTGTACCCCGACGACTGGCCCCTCACTCCAAAGGGCTGACCCGGGTTACCCCCGCAACTCGTAGCAGGCGACCGCAGCTGCCGCCGCAACGTTGAGAGAGTCCACGCCGCCTGCCATCGGGATACGCACCACGACGTCGGCCTGACTGATCCAGTGGGCCGACAGGCCCGCCCCCTCGGTACCCATAAGCAGAGCAACCTTGCGCGGGTTCTGTCTCAAATCGGCGGAGAACTCATCGAGGGTGACTGAGTCACCGCTCAGTGCCATCGCTGCCACAGTGAAACCGTGGTCGCGCAACTCACCAAGACCTCCCGCCCAGTCCTCGAGACGAGCCCAGGGCAACTGAAAAACCGTCCCCATCGAGGTCTTGATAGCCCGACGATAGAGCGGGTCAGCCGCGCGAGGGGCCAGTAAGACGCCATCCCACCCGATTCCGGCCGCACACCGGATGATGGCTCCGACGTTGGTGTGATCGACAATGTCCTCGCACACCACCAGACGTCGCGCCGCCATAAGATCAGCGGCGCTCCAACGAGTCTGACGGCACATAGAAGCCAGGGCGCCGCGGTGGACGTGGAACCCGGTCACCTGCTCGGCCAGGGTCTCGGAGACGACGAATACCTCGACGTCGAGGCCGTCGAAGAGATCCCGTAAACCGTCAATCCAGCGAGGAGCCAGTAAGAAGGACCGCGGTGGGTAGCCAGCTTCACAAGCGCGCCGGATGACCTTGGCGCCCTCTGCGATAAACAGCCCATGCTCAGCCTCCAAAGACTTGCGCAGGTTGACGTCACGCAGGTTCACGTAGTCAGCCAGTCGTGGGTCAGCGGGATCGTCGATATCGATGAACGTTGCCACCGCTCCAACCTACCGGTGACTATCGTGGACAGATGAGTTCCGCCAACCCACGCCGCACGCTACCTATTGACGGGTTCGTCCTCGCCATTGTGGTGACGGCGATCATTGGATCGATGCTTCCTGCCACTGGGTCTGCAGTACCCGTCGTCAAGCATGGTGTCACCGTCCTCATCTTCATCCTGTTCTTCCTCTACGGTGCCCGACTGGAGCCCCGCGAAACCCTCGACGGCCTCAAGAACTGGAAATTGCAGGGAGCGATTCTGGCCTCTACCTTCGTCGTCTTTCCGCTCATCGGGTTGGCGATGCGCGCTCTGGTGCCTTGGGCGCTGCCCAGCACCCTTTACGTTGGGATGTTGTGGATTTGCCTCGTACCGTCGACGGTACAGTCGTCGATCAATTTCACCTCAATTGCCCACGGCAACGTCGCCGGAGCTATCGTCGCAGCCACTACGTCGAATCTCTTAGGGACCTTCCTCACGCCCCTCCTAGCCCTCCTCTTGATGTCGACTAGCGGCGGGCTCACGATTCAACCGTCCAGCTTCCTTGATGTGATCGTCCAGTTGCTGTTGCCTTTCGTGCTAGGCCAGCTGTCACGTCGGTGGACCGCAGATTTCGTCACTGAACATCGCAAATCACTCAAATATGTCGACCAGGGATCGATCATCCTCGTCGTCTATTCGGCATTTTCAGAGGGTATGCGAGAGCACATGTGGTCCCTCGTGTCACCGGCCTCGATGGTCGTCCTGACCCTCATCTGTCTGGCTCTGTTGTTCTTCATGCTGTGGTTGACCTGGACAGGGTCCGGATGGCTCGACTTTAACCGCAACGACCGTATCGCCATCCAGTTCTGCGGCACCAAAAAATCGCTGGCGACCGGTCTGCCTATGGCAACAGTGCTCTTCGCTGGCCAGCCGGTCGGCCTCATCGTGCTACCCCTCATGATCTTCCATCTAGCCCAACTCATCGCCTGCGGAATGCTGGCTGGCCGCTATGCGCGGCAATGGGAGGTCGAGCAGTGACTGACCGTTCGTGATCTCGACGCTGCAACCGAAGGTCTATGCCATGAGGCCTCATCGGCCACCAGCTGAACAACGGCTCTCGAGACCCCGAACGTGCATGATTTCTTGCACGATCATCATGCAAGAAATCATGCACGGTGCCAACGATACGAGATGTCCCGTTCCGAGTCCCGCATGGGTGCCTCGGCAGCCGCCGGTCACTCGACTTGGCCGCTCCCCTGTTCCGAGATGGTCTGCTGCTCCGCCGGAGCCGGGGTGATCTGGCCACCGCCCATACTGCGTTTGCCTGACAGACCGGGATTCTCCAACTTGGCAGCCTCTTGGATCGCCTGCTGGACGGTCGCCTCAGAGGCCTCCTTTTCCTCCGCCTTCTGAGCCTCGATCTCGGCAAAAACATCAATCTTCTCCGGTGCGGCAAACTGCGACGGATCAGCCGCCGCAAAACCGCCCTTACCCGGCTCGTGTTCGTCCTTGCCCGCTAAGGAGCCAATACCCTTCAAGGCGTCGTTCAGCTCAGAGGGGACCACCCACACCTTGTTGGAGTCGCCACGAGCAAGGGTCGGCAGCATCTGCATGTACTGGTAGGCCAGCAGACCCTGGTCGGGCTGACCGGCATGGATGGCATTGAACACCGTCGTGATTGCCTGGGCCTCACCCTCGGCGCGCAGCATCTGGGCCTGACGATCGGCCTGGGCACGCAAGACGGCAGCCTCACGGTCGCCTTGGGCACGCAGGATAGCCGACTCGCGGTCGCCGCCGGCCGACAGGACCTGGGACTGACGCTGACCTTCTGCCAACAGAATCGCGGCTCGCTTGTCGCGCTCGGCCCGGGCACCCTTCTCCATCGCATCACGAATCGTGGGCGGCGGCTCAATGGCCCGCAACTCAACCCGGTTGACTTTGATACCCCATTTGCCAGTGGCCTCGTCAAGGACTGACCGTAGCTTCTGGTTGATCTCTTCTCGGCTGGTGAGGGCCGCCTCCATGTCCATACCACCGATGATGTTACGCAAGGTCGTCATCGTCAGTTGCTCGATAGCGGTCTTGTAAGACTGCGCCTCGTAGGCGGCGCGCTCCGGATCGACGATCTGGAAATAGATCACCGAGTCAATGTTGACCATGAGGTTGTCCTCGGTGATGACCCCCTGCGGTGGGAAAGGGACAACCTGCTCACGCATGTCGAGGTTATGCTGCACTCGATCGATGATCGGAATAAGCAGATGGGGGCCAGGGTTAAGACGCCGATTGAACTTTCCGAGCCGCTCAACGAGACCGATCTTCTGCTGGTGAATGATTTTGATGCTCGACGACAACACGACGACGAGCAGGACAATAATCACCAGACTGGGGATGAACTGGGGCATGAATACTCCTGCGATACTTGAGGTGCCGGTCAGGCTCCGGCATCCCCCTCATCATGCCAGATCAAGGCCACACGCCTAGATCAGGAACTCAGACTCCTGAAAACTGGATATACCACGAGCGTCGCACCATCGATCTCGTACACCTCAATTTTCTCCCCGGCAGCGATAGTCGACCCGGGTTCCAGGGCACGTGCCGACCACTCTTCACCGTCCACCTTGACCTGACCGTGGCCATCTGTGATGTCGCTCGTAGCAACGCCGTCAGAACCGACTAGTTTATCCAAAGCTGACCGATATCCCGGAGCCTCACGCACCCGGCGCAACAACGTTGGGCGCAGCACGGTAAGCAATAAAGCTGCCACCACAGCAGCGACGATGACCTGCAGTAACCACATTCCTGGAACGATCGCTGCGGTGATTGCTCCTGCTCCCGCACCGGCAGCGAGCATGAGCAGGGTAAATTCTCCGCTTAGCATCTCCGTGCACGCCAGCACAGCGGACGCCACCGCCCACAGCAACCAGCGATGTTCCCCGAAAGATTCCAACACGGCACACTCCCGTCGTCGGTGCGGTGTCAGCGGGCAGCACGAGCGTTCCAGCGCCCGTCAATGTGACTGACCATCAAAGGCATACCGAAAGCACCAGAGAGGACTTCCGAGGTCAACGTCGTCTCCACTGGACCGGCAGCCACGATGCGACCCTCCGCCATCACTAACGCATGGGTGATTCCAGCCGGAATCTCCTCTAGATGGTGAGTGACAAGAACCGATGCCGGAGCATCGGGATCAGTAAAAATAGCCGACAGCACTTCAATAAGCTGCTCGCGACCAGCTAGGTCAAGACCAGCAGCCGGTTCGTCCAACAGCAACAGTTCCGGATCGGTCATGAGAGCACGGGCGATTTCGACCCGTTTGCGCTCCCCCTCGCTCAGGGTGCCCCACATACGATCGCCCATTCCGCCGAGTCCCATCCGCTCCAGCAGAGCGTCGGCACGGGCCAGATCCTGCTCATCGTAGGCTTCGCGCCAACGGCCCACGACAGCCCAGGCCGCCGAAACCACCATATTGCCGACCTTTTCCGATTCCGGAATGCGGTGAGCTAAGACCGAACAGGCCATTCCGATCCGCGGTCGCAGTTCGAATACATCAACCGCACCGAGTATCTCGTCGAGAATCTCCACCAGCCCCACAGTGGGATGAAGTTGAGCTCCCAGGACCTGCAGAAGGGTCGTCTTACCCGCTCCGTTAGGCCCGACCAGCACCCAACGCTGATCGTCCAAGACGTCGAGGTTGACATTGTCGAGGATCCAACGGTCCCCGCGTCGAACTCCCACGCCTGCCAACTGCGCCGCTGCACTCATGGGTAAGAACTTACCTTGTGGCGACGACATACCCGGGCTGTCGTGCAGAAGACGACTAGGCAGTGCCAAGAACGCTTACCCTGGCACGAGAAAAAGGCGTCTAGTCTGGGCGAATGCTCGAGATCTGCTGCCGTCTCACCTGCCTGCTCAACGACCTGTGTGCCGGTCGCACCACCGCTCCCCACGCTGAGGCGGAGCTACTGAGAATGGCAGCGGCCCACCACGTTCACGATCCCGACGAAACGCTCGGCCTATCCGAACATGATCCGTTGTCGTCAGTCCCCATCCGGATGGCCCTAGCCCGGATCTCCCACGTCCCCCACGACACTCCCGTGCTGTGGGGTCTGCTGCTGCCTGCCCCCGGTCAGCTTGCTGGTCTGCGCGGTCCGGCTCAGGTCAACCGAGCCGCTCTCGACGCCGGTGCAGTCGTCGTTTGTCATCAAGGCTCTACGACCATGCCCGCCGGGACCGCGTGGATCCCTCATCCGGTGGGTTCGGCGATGCAGTGGACGGTCGTCCGGGCTGTCGCTCCTCTACCACCCCCTACCCCCGCCGACGCCGCTCCGTTGCTGAGATCGGCCATCTGCGCGACGGCTGCTCAGCTCAACGAGCTGAGCATGATGGGAGGACGTCGTCCCGACGTCGTGCCCCCGTACCTCACCGGTCATCGTCCAGCCGATCAGCGTCTCCTGGACTCGGCATGGACCGTGATGATGGCCTGCGATGCCGGGCGTGAATCAACCATGATTACCGCCTACGGAGCACAGACACGAGAAACGGCGCTGCGCCAACTGCGCAACGCCGCCTCCCAAGCTGTTACCGCAGCCACGTCGTGGCCACTGACCTAAGTGGATCAAGCTCCGGTCGAACCCATACCGCCATCGACGTGGATTATCTCGCCGGTAGTGGCTGGGAACCAGTCAGACAAGAGGGCAACAATTCCCTTGGCCGCGGGCGTGGTGTCCTTGGTGTCCCAGCCAAGCGGGGCACGCTCCCCCCACACATCATTAAAGGCATCAGCGCCCGGAATAGCTGTTTTAGCCATGGTGTCCAGCGGACCAGCGGACACTAGGTTGCAGCGCACACCTTTGGGGCCCAGGTATCGAGCCAGGTAGCGATTGGCCGATTCCAGTCCCGCCTTGGCCACTCCCATCCAGTCGTAGAAGGGCCAGGAGACGGTGGCGTCAAAGGTCAGACCGACGACCGAAGCATGCTCGGCGAGGATGTCGACAAGGGCGGTCATCAAGGAGACATAAGAATACGTGGAGGTGTGGACAGCGACCGAGACGTCATCCCATTCCGTTTCGAGGAACTTGCCCCCCAGGGCCGTCTTGGGGTTAGCGAAGGCGATGGCGTGAACGACACCATCAAGCTTTTCCACTCCGAGGTCGCGCAGTTGCTGAGGCAGGGCAGCCAGCTGGTCGGCGTCGGTGACATCGAGTTCGAGTACCTCCGGCACCGGATCGAGTTTGCGAACAGCTCGACGGGTGACGCCGACGGCACGCGGCAGGTTCGAAACAATAACCCGGGCGCCCTCATCCTGGGCAATCTGGGCCGCCTTAAAAGCGATAGAGGTGTGCATCGTCACGCCTGTGACGAGGACGGTACGTCCTTCAAGAAGTCCCATAGTGATGTCCTTCCGGTCGATGTGGATGGATGTGATGGTGTCAGTGGCCCATGCCGAGTCCTCCGTCGACAGGGATCACAGCCCCAGAGACGTAGCTGGCGGCATCGGAGACGAGAAATCGGACGACCGCAACGACATCGTCGACCGATCCCAGCCGCTTGGCCGGGATGCGCTCGAGGTACCCGGAAACAAGCTTCTCCGGCAGTCCCTCGGTCATGTCCGTGGAGATGAAACCGGGAGCGACAAGGTTGCAGGTAACGCCGCGAGACCCTAGTTCACGGGTCACAGAGCGGGCCATGCCCAGCATCCCAGCCTTCGACGCCGCATAGTTGACTTGCCCGGGGGAACCGAGCAGACCTACCACTGACGAAGTCAAAACGATGCGGCCAAAACGGGCCCGGGTCATCGCCCTGGCAGCGCGGCGGATAACGCGGTAAGCGCCGGTGAGATTAGTGTCGATGACCTCGGTGAAGTCCTCCTCCTTCATGCGGGCGAGCAGTCCGTCCCGGGTAATTCCGGCATTAGCAACCAGCACCTCGACTGGGCCAAGCTCCTGCTCGACCTGGCTGAACGCCACGTCAACCGAGTCGGCGTCAGTGACGTCGCAGGCGATCGGCAGCACCCCTTCGGGCGCGGTAGCCGAGCGACTCGTTGCGGCCACTCGGTATCCCTGTGCGTGCAGATCTGCGGCGATCGCAGCACCGATACCGCGCGATCCGCCGGTGACGAGGGCGACGCGCCCCGGGGTGTCTAGACTCATAGAATGAACCTATCGCACGCTACGACCAAGAGTTGGGAAGGCTCGACCTGATCAACGCGACGCACCTAGGCTGGACAGGTGAGTGACGCAGCACGGGTTCGGTGGCGTCGAGGGCACCGCAACGCCCGGCATTCGATCACGTCTGCCAAGAGATCAGCCAGTGAAGACCTCGAGATGCGTCAGCGACGCTACTTATGGTCGATGCTCGTGCGAACAGTATGCTTTATCGGACTCGTCATCACCCCGAGTCCATGGCGGTGGAGCTTCCTGGTGGGGGCAGCCGTCATCCCTGCCATCGCCGTGGTGCTCGGCAATGCCGCCGACCGACGCACCACTGACACTCTGCCGTCTCAGCAAAGCACAGAATCTCAAGGCGAGCTCGGCTCGGCCATAACCATTCACGGCGAAGTCGACGAAAACTGATCCGGTCGCGCAGACGCAGCAAATAGCAAAGCCCAGTCGTGGGGCATTACTGGGAATCGACCAACTAGGCTCGGCAGCGTGAAGAAGCTGTGGGTGAGATGGGTGGCGCTGACACTGCTCGTCATTGTCCTGAGCCTGGTCATGATCCGGCTGGGACAGTGGCAGCTGCACCGGTTGTCAGGGCGTCGCGAGGCCAACAACATCATCCGCACCAACCACAGCAAACCGCCGGTCGAATGGTCAACTCTCATGGGCGACCACGAGGTGACGCCACAGCAACAGTGGCGGCCCGTCACCATCACTGGCACTTTCGATACCGCACACGAACTCCAAGTGCGCTACCGGAGCAACGACGATGATAATGGGTCAGAAATCGTTACCCCCATCGTCACGAAGGACAGCCGCCACGTCCTCATTGATCGTGGTTTCCTCAAGCGCTCCTCACATGAGGGCGACGCGCAGACCCTACCTCCAGCCCCCAACGGAGTCGTGACAGTAACTGGCCTCGTCAAAGGTAATGAGCACGGAAAACCAACCGCCACCGACCCCGTGGAGGGCAAGGTTCGTCTCATTAACTCCGACGCCATCGGTAAGGCGCAGGGGATCACATACGTCAGCGGATACATCTCAACAACGTCGATGGCACCAGCACAACGTGATCTGGTTCCCCACGAGCTTCCGAAACTCGACGATGGCCCCCATCTGTCCTATGCCATCCAGTGGTTCTGTTTCACGGCTATCGCGGTCATTGGACTGTTCGTCCTGATCCGAGGGGATATTAAGGACCGACGCAAACGCCGGGCCAAAGCGGCTCGTTCAGCCGCTCAGCGAGCTGTCAGCGGCCCGGAACCGAATCGCCATGACGCGTCACACAACCGCGGCGCGAAGACACCAGGGGCCCACACGTGACGCCGACACTTTCCGTAGTCCTGCCGTGGCTGATCTGTCCCACCTGTCAGCGGCGCGGCTGTGAAAACCCGTTGGCCCGTGATGGGAGGTCTCTGCGATGCCCCGAGCACCACTGTCTCGATATCGCCAAGCAGGGCTACGTCACCATGACAAGCACCCCGGCCGGTGCTAATGCGGACACCGTCGAGATGATCGCTGCCCGCCAAAGGGTGTTGGACGCCGGGCTGTTCGGTGACCTTGATGCTCGGCTGGCCGAGATTCTCATCGGCCGAGATCGCATTGTGGAAGTAGGAGCTGGAACCGGTCACCATCTGGCCCAGGTTCTCGAGGCCCACCCCGATTCCCACGGTCTGGCATCTGACGTCTCGAAAGCAGCTATCCGGCGGGCGGCGAAAGCTCATCCTAGGATGGCGGCAGTGGTTGCCGATACCTGGGCTGGGCTGCCTATCCGCACTGGCTGTATAGATGCTGGGCTGTGCGTCTTTGCGCCTCGCAACCGTGACGAGTTCGCGCGCATCATGAAACCTGACGGGATCTTCGTCGTCGTCACCCCGCTACCGGACCATTTGCAACAGCTGCGTGAACGCACCGGGATGATCGGCATCCAGCCCCACAAGCACGACGAGCTCATGGCAGCTTTGGCATCACGGTTTACCGTTATCGGCCATGAAGAGGTGCGAGCGGACATTCCTCTGGACAAACAGACGGCCTCTGACGCTGTGGCAATGGGGCCTAGCGCCCACCACATCCACAACGTTCATGTCGATGCCATGTCCATCACGTCAGCTGTGGAAGTGACGGTTCTGTCTCCCCGGTGAGCGGGGTTCCTGCCGGAAAGAACCACCCTCAAAACTGGCGGTTATCGATGCTGTGCTCGGCCTTGTCTAGCCGACGACGCGCCTTGCGTACCTTGCGATCAGCCTTTTCGGCCTTAGCCCGACGCTTGTTGAGGGTCGCCTTGGCCTTCTTGCGACGAGACTTTCCTGCCCCGGCGCGACGCAATTTGCGCAGGGCTTTCTCAGCCTTGTGTGCTTTGCGATCGGCTTTTTCGGCCCGGGCGACGGCGGCCTCAACAGCCAATTTCAAAGCGTCAATGTCTTCAGGGCTCGGCGAGGTCCCACCACCATTGGTGTTCGAATCAACCGAGTCTTGTTGGTCGATCTCCTGCGATTTCTCAACGGTCTCGCGTTCAGCCTTCGTCTCCGGAGATGCCGGATCAGCGCCTCCGCGGCGCCGAAATTCAACGCCGGCCTCTCGCAGCAATTTTTGCACTAGCCCGTAGGACCGACCGGATTCGCGTGCCAGGGATCGGATGGACGCGCCATCGTGGTAGCGACCCGCCAATTCCTCGGCCACCGCTTGTCTGGCCTCACCGACCAGCCTAGGCGCACGTGCGACCATCAACCCTCCTCGACACCAACCCCCCGCATTCTCATGCTACGGCATGGCGAGGCTGCGCACGACGCGTTATCAGGCCAGACTGATGAGTTCGGCGTAGTCAGCACTCCACATATCCTCGGTGCCATCGGGCAGGACGAGCACACGGTCGGGGTCCAGCGCATGGACCGCTCCCTCGTCGTGGGTGACGAGGACAATAGCGCCACCGAAGTTTCCGATAGCGTCGAGAACCTGTGCTCGGCTAGCCGGATCGAGGTTATTTGTTGGTTCATCAAGGAGCAGCACGTTGGCCGAAGAAACGACCAGAGTCGCCAGAGCCAGACGTGTCTTCTCGCCACCCGAAAGCACCCCGGCCGGCTTATGCACATCGTCACCGGTGAACAGGAAGGAACCGAGTATTTTGCGCATCTCGGTCTCATTGAGGTCGGTCGCAGAGCTGGCCATGTTCTCCAGCACGGTGCGGTCCATGTCGAGTAGATCGTGCTCCTGGGCAAAGTACCCGAGTTTGAGCCCGTGCCCGGCGATCACCTCTCCGGTGTCTGGGGTCTCCTTACCCGCCAGGATCCGCAGCAGAGTCGTTTTGCCAGCACCATTAAGCCCGAGGACGACCACCTGGGATCCACGGTCGATATTGAGGTCTACCCCGGCAAACACCTCCAACGAGCCGTAAGTTTTGGTGAGGTTGCGTGCTGTGAGCGGGGTTTTACCGCATGGGGCCGGATCGGGGAAGCGGATGGCGGCTACCTTATCGACGGCCCTTTCTCCCTCAACTCCCGCGAGTAGTTTCTCGGCGCGCCGAGCCATCTGCTGTGCCGCGACGGCCTTGGTCGCCTTTGCGTGCAGTTTGTCGGCCTGAGCCTGGAGGGCGGCAGCCTTACGTTCAGCGTTGATTCTCTCCTTGTGACGGCGCTTCTCATCAGCGGCTCGCTGCTCAAGGTAGAGCTTCCAACCCATGGAATAGATGTCGAGAGTGGCCCGATTGGCGTCGAGGTGGAAGACCTTGTTGACGGTGGCCTCCACTAGCTCAGTGTCGTGGGAGATCATCAGGACCCCACCCGAGTAGGACTGCAGGAAGCTACGCAACCAGATGATGGAGTCAGCGTCTAGGTGGTTAGTGGGCTCATCAAGGAGCAGGGTGTCCGCTCCGGAAAAGAGGATGCGCGCCAGTTCGACGCGACGGCGCTGACCCCCCGAGAGGTTCTTCAACGGCTGAGAAAGAACGCGGTCGTCAAGCCCCAAGTTCGACGCAATTCTGGCAGCTTCCGCGGAGGCGCCATACCCACCAGCCGCGATGAGGCGGTCCTCGGTTTTGGCGTATTTGTCCATCGCGACGGCTCGGTCCTCCTCAGAACCGTTGGCCATCTGGTGTTCCAGGGTGCGCATCCGCTCCAACATGTGGTCGAGGCCGCGCGCTGACAGAATCCTTGCCCTCGCGATCGTTTCCATGTCTGGATCGCGGGGATCTTGCGGCAAGTAGCCGAGTTCGCCGGTACGACGTACTGATCCTGCTGCGGGAAGGGCTTCACCGGCCAAGACACGCGTTAGAGTCGTCTTGCCGGCGCCGTTGCGACCCACTAGACCGACCTTGTCCCCAGTAGCTACCTGGAAACTCACCGGGTTGAGCAGGAGCCTAGCTCCGACTCGCACCTCCACATCCTTGACCTGCAGCACCGGGCCATCTTCCCCCGTTGCAGCGGCCAGGGACAAATGGCCACCGGTTCAAGCAGCCTTAGCGACGCAGAGCCATCGGGACGTGATCGATCCCAGCCTCCTCACAATGCGGACCGGTAACGACGAATCCACAATCGCGGTACCAGTCCTCGAGGTATGACTGGGCGTGCAGGGCAACCTCCCTGCCGTCGGCAGCTGCAATCTCGAGGGCGAGATCCATCATCCGGCGGCCAATGTGCAAACCCCGATAGGCAGCATCAACAGCCACTCGTCCGATGACGAGGTGGTCTTTGTCATCAAGAACGCGCAGCGTACCGACCGGGCGACCGTCGACCGACGCCCACACTATGATCGTCGTGGGTTCAAGTTCGCGGCCGTCTAGGTCCGGCTCAGTGCACTGTTGCTCCCCATTGAACACGACGCTGCGCAACCATAAACACGCGTAGAGAGTGGTCACATCCATGTCGATGGTGTGAGCGTAATGAAGGTCTACATCGCCCTGGTGAAGGCCTGCACCACTAGCGTCGGCACCATTTCCCCGCGTCGGACAAGACATCATGCCCCATATCTTGACAGAATGTCTGACATGAGTATGCCACGCCGAGCAGCACCAGAGGACGACACCGATCTGGCGGACGCCGCCCGTTCATGGCGCAGATACCTCATCCTCGTCATTTGTGGCGTTATCGTCGCTGTCCTCGGACTAGGCATTTTCGGGTATCTTGCGTGGTGGTCATTGTGCGATCAAGCTGCCGGGGTCTGTCAGCGTGGTGAACCCGTTATGTACTGGTGTTCGGTGGTCTCTCTGGCCATTCTCGGACTCATTATCGGGGTCTTGACGCAGATCTGGCTGGAGAAGCGCTGGTGGCACATGCTTGCCATCGTCATCCCGGCTGTTTTCATCGTCGCCGGTATCTTTTTCTGGCTCGCCGTCTAAGAAGGGGCGTCACAGATTCCACAAACGACACAGGTATTGATCTCCGTTTTATCGGCTCCTAGCAGCCGTGGTCAACGTATCGCTATCAAGCGATACAGGACTCGTCGTTCGCATCGTTGTTGTGCTGCTGGGAAACAATCCCAGCGATCTACTCGGCTACCGCCAGACAGTTCACTCACAACCCCTCACACCGGCGCAGACATCAAATCCCATTCTCGATAGACGGCCCACACCACTAGTATCGACCACTACTGGCGATCCTCCCACGTGCGAAACCTTCGCCACGAACAATCTCAGCTGATGGGGACCTGACCTACGACCTCCTCGCGCGATATCTCCACGATTTCAGGAGCCGCGTTCACGTCGAGCGAATAGACTAAGAACGCACACGGCATCTGTTTCAGTGCGCCATCGACGACGCCGGCCGGGGGAGGTTGTTGTGAGCGAGATCCATCGAATTCTGTTCGAACCGACGACTATCGGTTCCATCCACGTCAAGAACCGCTATGCCATGGGTCCCATGGGGCCGCTAGGCATGTCCACCGCCGAGGGCGGCTGGAACCAACGAGGAATTGACTACTACGTCCGGCGCGCTGCCGGCGGTATTGGTCTCATCATCACCGGTGTCTGCCAGGTGACGAACCCCATCGAGCATCTGCCAAGCGGCACCTTACCGAATCCGACTCTGTCTCCGGCGTCTTTCCTGCGGACATCGCGGGAAATGACCGAGCGCGTCCATGCCCATGATTCCCGCATTGTCCTGCAAGTCGGCGCCGGGTTTGGCCGCGTCATTATGCCGGTCGTACTGCGTCAGGGAGAACGTCCAGCAGCACCGTCAGAAATCCCCTATAAGTGGAATCCACACATCACTTGTCGCGAGATCACCACCGACGAGATCCACCAGATCGTCGCCCAGTTCCGCATCGCTGCAAAAGTGGCCTATGAGGCCGGGTTTGACGGGATCCAAGTGCATGCATGCCACGAGGGCTACCTTCTGGACCAATTCGCCACCGAGAAGTTCAACCATCGCACCGACGAGTACGGCGGTTCCCTCGAAAACCGGCTGAGATTCCCGCGCGAGATCGTCGAAGCCATCCACGAAACAGTCGGAGACGACTTCCCAGTACAAATCAGGTTCTCGCCAAAGTCCATGATGAAGGATTGGAATGTCGGCGCCCTCCCCGACGAGGACTTTGAGGAGGTCGGCCGCGACATGCCCGAAGGCATTGAAGCGGCCCGCCTGCTGCACTCTTACGGCTACGAGGCGCTTGATATTGATGTTGGATGCTATGACGCCTGGTTCTGGAATCATCCGCCGATGTACCAGGCCAAGGGGTTGTACCTGCCTTATGCCTCCGAACTCAAGGAAGCCTTACCCGATATTCCGCTCATCGTCGCAGGCAGGATGGACGATCCCGATCTTGCCGCTAATGCTGTTTCTGACGGGATCGTCGACATGGTGTCCCTCGCCCGTCCGACACTGGCGGACCCGGACATCGTCGTCAAACTGCAGACCGACCACGCCGAGCGGGTGCGTCCCTGCATCTCTTGTCAGGAGGGCTGCCTTGGTCGTATCGGCACGTACACCGTCCTCAACTGCTCGGTGAACCCCGAAGCCGGACGCGAGGCCGACACCCACCTGCACCCGGTGCTACCGCACCATGCCAAGCGGGTGCTCGTCATCGGAGCTGAGCTGGCCGGCATGGAGGCCGCACGAGTTCTCAGTGAGCGCGGACACGAGGTCGTCATCGTCGAGGCCAGCAACCACATTGGCGGAGTCGTCCTCGCAGGTGGTCAACCCTCCTTCAAGGAGGACGACCTAGCTCTACTCGAGTGGTACCGCACCACCTTGGAAGAGCTGGGTGTGGAGATTCGGCTCAACACTCCCGCGACGGCTGACCTTATCGCCTCTTTCGGGGCCGATCACATCATTTTGGCGACCGGATCGACGCCGCGTCGACTCAACCTGGGTGATGATACCAAGGTCATTGACGCCACCGACGCCCTACTCAACCGCAACGCCTTGGGTAGCAAAATTGTCATCATCGGTGGCGGATTGACGGGCTGTGAGCTGGCCCTCGCGATGAGAGAAGTCGACGCCGAGGTGACAATCATCGAAGCCGAGGCCAATATCCTCACCCATAATGCCCCGCTGTGTGTTGCCAACGAGGATATGCTGCGTCGCTTAGTGCCATTCCGCGGCATCACGGTGATGGCAGACGCCAAGGCTCTGCACACCACGCCAAAGGGATTGATGACCGAAGTCAACGGCCACGAGCAAGAAATACCAGCCGACACCGTGGTCACCGCTATCGGATACCTACCCGAGCAGGATCTTCGTGGTGCCGTCGAGGCGACTGGGCTACCGTTCAACGTCATCGGTGACGCTCGCAAGCCGGCCAACATCATGTATGCGATCTGGGACGCCTACGAGGTCGCAGCCGTAATCTGACCAATCCAGACTGTGTCTGTTGGTGGCAGTCAGAGCCCGGGGGTCTTCCTGACCACCCGGGCTATTCGTCGGTTCACACGTTGAAGCCAATTGCCTGAAGCTGCGCCCGACCATCGTCGGTGATGCGCTCCAGGCCCCACGGCGGCAACCATACCCAGTTGATCGTCACGGACTTCACAATCCCCTCCAACACGGTCTGGGTGTCGTATTCCAGACGATCAGTCAACGGACACGTAGGGCTCGTCAGCGTCATATCAATAGTGACATTGCCCTCGCCATCGATATTGACCCCGTAGACGAGACCGAGGTCAACAACATTAACCATGAGTTCAGGGTCAATGACATCCTTCATTGCCTCGATGACGTCATCAACAGTCGGGATCGCCGTCAGCGTCACCTCTTGGCCGGGAAGTGCGTTCTCCTCGCTCATCGGCTCTCCTCCTTCGTCTCGTTGCTGTCAGTTCCTGAAACAGAACCGACCTTGTCCGGGGAGCCCTCGGTCACCTTTAGCAGACTGTCTTCCAGAGCTGACCAACCGAGCATCGCGCACTTCACCCGGGCCATGAGCTTGGCAACTCCCTCGAAAGCCACGGCATCCTCGTAGATATCCTCGTCAAGCTCGACGGTGCCACGCGAGCGCATCATTTCCTGAAAGCCCCGATAAAGGTCCTGAGCCTCACCAATAGTCTTACCAATAACAAGATCCGTCATAACAGACGTCGATGCCTGCGAAATCGAACAACCCACAGCATCATAAGACACGTCAGTAATGACGTCGCCATCTACATGCACCCGCAGCAACAACTCGTCCCCACAAGACGGGTTGACCTGGGTTACTTCGGCGTCATAGCCCTCACGCAGACCGCTGTGATGCTTCTCCCGGTAGTGGTCCAGGATGATCTGCTGGTACATCTCTTCGACGTTCATGCCGCACCTCCGGCGAAAAAGTTCCGAGCGTACTCGACAGATTCGACGAGGCGATCCACCTCGTCGGTGGTGGAGTACAAGTATGACGACGCGCGGAGGGAGGACTGTATTCCCAATCTCTCATGCAACGGCCTGGCGCAGTGGTGACCGCCTCGCACCGCAACGCCATGACCATCCATGATGCTCATCGCATCATGCGGATGCACCCCCTCGATGGTGAAGGACACCGTTCCGGTACGAGCGGTGGCGTCGCTTGGTCCGAGGATGTGCACTCCCTTGACGGTCTGGAGCTCTTCGAGCATCCGAGCAGCCAGCTCATGTTCGTGCTCGGCGATGGCCTGCATCCCGATGCCATCTAGGTAGTCGGCGGCCACCCCGAGGGCAGCCAGCTGTGCGATCGGCGGGGTGCCTGCCTCAAAACGATGCGGAGGCTCGGCGTAGGTCGATCCCTCCATGCGCACGACCTCGATCATCTCGCCGCCTCCGAGGAAGGGCGGTAGCTCAGCGAGGAGGTCATAGCGTCCCCAGAGAATGCCGATACCCGTCGGACCGCACATCTTGTGACCGGTGAAGGCCACCAAATCAGCACCCAAGGTCGTCATATCGACAGGCATCTGAGGCACAGCCTGAGATGCATCGACGACCATGACGGCACCGACGGAGTGGGCCTGCTCGGCGATCATCCCGATGGGGTTGATCGTCCCCAGCACGTTCGAGGCCAACGTCAACGAGACGACCTTGGTGCGCCCATTAATGAGCCCCTCCGCCTCAGCCTTCTCGAGGTCGAGCCGGCCGTCATCAGTGATGTCGAACCACCTCAGGGTGGCACCGGTGCGCTGACAGATGATCTGCCATGGAACCAAGTTGGAGTGGTGCTCCATCACCGAAATGACGATCTCGTCACCAGGTCCGAGACGCTCACCCAGGGTGTACGCGCACAAATTAAGGGCTTCAGACGCGTTCGACAGAGCCACCACTTCCTCGGGGCGCGCCGCCCCGATAAACCGCGCAAGGCGTTCCCGCCCACCCTCATAAGCCTGGGTAGACTCCAACCCGAGCTGGTGCATGGCCCGTGCAACATTGGCGTTGTGACGCGCGTAGTGGTCGCTCAGAGTGTCAATAACAACCTGGGGTTTTTGGGAAGTGTTAGCCGAGTCGAGGTACGTCAACGGGTAATCCCCCACCCTGGTGGACAGGATGGGGAAGTCTTTCCTGATCTTCTCGACGTCGTAGCTCATAATGAGGCGTTGGCCTTGGCAGCGGACAGGTACTTCTCGTAGCCTTCAGCCTCGAGCTCTTCGCCCAGCTCCGGACCGCCAGTAGCGGCAACCCGACCGTCGACGTAGACGTGAACCTGTGTGGGTTTTACGTAACGCAGGATGCGGGTGTAGTGGGTGATGAGCATCAGACCATGCTCCGGATCAGTCATGTAGCGGTTGACCGTGTTGGCGACGACTTTGAGAGCGTCGATGTCCAGACCGGAGTCGGTCTCGTCAAGGATGGCGAACCTCGGGTGCAGCAATTCCAACTGAGCCATCTCGGAGCGTTTCTTCTCGCCACCAGAGAATCCCTCATTGACGGAACGCTCAGCGAAGTCCGGATCAAGCTCCTGACGGGTCAGGGCCTCGTTGACCTCCTTGACCCAGGTGCGCAGCTTCGGGGCCCGGCCTTCAATAGCGGTGCGGGCAGTGCGTAGGAAGTTGGCGACGGAGACACCAGGAACCTCGACCGGGTACTGCATCGACAGAAACAGGCCGGCACGAGCACGCTCGTCAACGGTCATGGCCAGCAGGTCCTCACCGTCGAGGGTCACGGAACCACCGGTGACCGTGTACTTGGGGTGCCCGGCCAGGGTATATGCCAGGGTCGACTTGCCCGAACCGTTCGGCCCCATGATGGCGTGGACTTCTCCGGAATTGATAGTCAGGTCGACTCCCTTGAGGATCTGCTTGGGACCGGCCTCGGTCTCAACGTCGACGTGAAGGTCATTGATCTGCAGGGTTGCCATGGTGGTTCAGGACTCCTTGGTGATGGGATTGGCGACGTCGACGAGAACGTTGTCGCCGTCGATAGTCACGGGGTAAACGGAAAGTGGTTCGGTGGCGGGGAGGCTACGTGGCTCCCCTGTACGCAGGTCGAAGAAGGAGCCGTGCATGTAACACTCCAAGCCGCAATCGACGACCTCTCCATCGACCATTGGCACCTCGGCGTGAGTACAAGTAGCTCCAACGGCAAAGACCTCGCCGTCGGTGCGCACCAGAACGACGTCGATGCCGTCGACCTCGAACTCCTGCGGGGAGTTCTCTTTCAGGGCCGAAAGGGTAGTGACGACGGACATCAGCCCTCCTCCACCGAGGGGGAGGATCCGAGGCTCTCGACAAGTTCGGCCTCAATGCGGGCCACAAGCTCCTCAGAGATCTCGGGCACGCCGATCTTACGGACGATGTCGGTGAAGAAACCATGCACGACAAGGCGGCGGGCCTCAGCCTCCTCGACACCCCGCGATTGCAGGTAGAACAGCTGCTCGGCGTCGAAACGGCCAGTGGAGGCCGAGTGTCCGGCGCCGCGAATATTGCCGGTCTGGATCTCCAAGTTTGGTACCGCGTCGGCACGACAGCCCTCGGTGAGGACGAGATTCTTGTTTGACTCGTAGGTGTCAATGTCCTCTGCCACCGGGCGGATAAGCACGTCACCGATCCACACTGAGTGCGCATCCTTGCCCTGTAAACAGCCGCGGAAGTCCACGTGAGACTCGGTGCTGGGGGCGTTGTGATCGACAAACAAACGGTGCTCGATGTGCTGACCGGCGTCGGCGAAGTAAGCGCCGAGCTGGGTCAGATTGCCGCCGGGGCCGTTGTAGGAGGCCGTCTGACAGATGCGTACGGCTTTGCCGCCGAAACTGGCCTGGGCGGTGCGGACGGTGGCGTCGCGACCAATTTCAAAGGAAACCTGAGCCCCGTGGATAGCAGCATCATCCCACTCCTGGACGAAAAGCACCGTAGCCTGTGCACCGTCGCCAATGCGGAATGTCCAGTTCTCACCGAGGTGAGCCACGCCACGGTGACGCACGATGACGGTAACTTCGGCATGGTTACCGATCTCGACGACTACGTTGTGGTGGCAGGCGATTTCATCGTTGTGACCGGCGACGGTGACTTCGACCGGGGCCTTGAGGGAGGTCTCGGCTGGGATGACGACGCGGCGATTGACGGCGTGCGGGTCAGCTGCGGCCAAGGCCGACAGACGATCCTGCGGAGTCTCGGCCAATTTCTTCAGCTCACTCGTGGCCAGGTCGGTGACGGTGATGCCGTCAGCCCTCTTGACGTCGACGTCGATGATGCCGGCCTCCTGACGTGGCTCGAGGGCGACCTCGGACAGAACCGGTATGAAGGTCTTAATCGGGGTGAACCGCCAAATCTCCTCGCGCCCGGTGGGTATGGGGTGGTCAGCGATCTCCCATGATGGGGTGGGGTGCAGATGGGATTCGACGTCGTTTTCGATAGTGACGTTGTGGCCCTTGCCGGGCGCGGCAACTGGTGCGCTCAACGCGGTGTCTCTCTTTCTCGAAAAAGTGGGGTTCGTTGGGGCCGGGGTCGGATCAGCCGACCGCACCCTCCATCTGCAGTTCGATGAGTCGGTTGAGCTCCAGGGCGTACTCCATCGGCAACTCTTTGGCGATGGGCTCGATAAATCCGCGCACGATCATGGCCATCGCCTCTTCCTCAGTAAGACCACGCTGCATGAGGTAGAACAGCTGGTCCTCGCTCACCTTGGAGACAGTAGCCTCGTGAGCCATCGACACCTCGTCAGTACGGATGTCGTTGTAGGGATAGGTGTCCGAGCGCGAGATGTCGTCAACGAGCAGAGCGTCACAACGCACAGCTGAAGACGAGTGATGGGCATCCTTACCGACGGAGACCAGGCCGCGGTACGCGGAGCGCCCCCCACCCTGGGAGATCGACTTGGAGACGATTGTCGACGAGGTGTAGGGGGCCTTATGGACCATTTTGGCGCCGGTGTCTTGGTGCTGGCTTTCAGCAGCAAAAGCAACCGACAGTGCCTCACCCTTTGCATGGGGGCCCATGAGGTAGCAAGCCGGGTATTTCATATTGGCTTTGGAACCGATATTGCCGTCGATCCACTCCATCGTGCCGCCTTCTTCGACGTAAGCGCGCTGGGTGACGAGGTTGTACACGTTGTTCGACCAGTTCTGGATGGTCGTATAACGGCAGCGAGCGTTCTTTTTGACGATGATCTCGACGACCGCGGCGTGCAGGGAATCCGACTTGTAGATCGGGGCAGTGCAGCCCTCGACGTAGTGAACGTACGCGCCCTCGTCGACGATAATCAGGGTCCGCTCGAACTGTCCGAGATTCTCGGTATTCATACGGAAGTAGGCCTGCAGCGGGATGGTGCAGTGGACACCCTTCGGCACGTAGATGAAGGAGCCACCCGACCACACCGCAGAGTTGAGGGCGGAGAACTTGTTGTCACCGAGCGGGACAGCGCTGGCAAAATGCTCGCGGAAGAGCTCAGGCTCCTCCTTGAGCGCAGTGTCAGTGTCGAGGAAGACGACACCCTGCTTGCCGAGCTCCTCGTTAATCTTGTGGTAAACCACTTCAGACTCGTACTGGGCGGCAACGCCGGCAACCAGCCGATCCTTCTCAGCCTCCGGGATACCCAGACGGTCGTAGGTGTTCTTAATATCGGCGGGAAGGTCCTCCCAGGACGCTGCCTGACGCTCCTGGGCACGCACGAAGTACTTGATCTGGTCAAAGTCAATCGTGCTGATGTCAACACCCCAGGTCGGCATCGGCTTGCGCTGGAAAAGTTTGAGAGCCTTGAGACGCATATCGAGCATCCACTGTGGCTCATGTTTCATAGCCGATATGCCACGCACGACATCCTCGGACAGTCCGCGCCGGGAAGCCGCGGCGTAAGCGTCAGAGTCGTGCCAGCCATATTTGTAGCCACTCAGGGCAGCCAGGTGTTCGTCTTGACTGGCACCGGCGCCCGGGAGGCTTGCGGGAGTGTCAACCTGGGTCATGAATGGTCCTTTCGGATGGATGGACTCTTGGACGGCTCGGCTAGTGCCCGACGAGTAATCTCAACATCGACGGGAACGTGGGTAGTGCATACCCCGTCACCGTGCGCGATCGTCGCCAACCGCTGAACGTGAGACCCAAGGAGTTCCGAAAACAGCTGAGTCTCGACATTGCACAGCTGCGGGAAGACCTTGGCCACCTCCGCTACGGGGCAATTATGTTGACAGATCTGTTGCCCCGCACCAGCTGGTTGAATGGTGGCCACATAGCCGTCGGCCGACAGTACCTCAGCCAGCAGCTGAGCCGGGACTTCGTCGGGGCGCGCCTGACGCAGCGCTCGGTAACGCGACTCGATGTCATCGACTCGAGCCTTAGCCACCGCGTCAAGAGCAGAGGGGCCCGCTGCATCGGCAAGTTGCCGAAGGGCCGATATCGCCAGGTCGTCGTAGGCGGTGTAATAGTCGGCACGCCCGTGATCGGTCAGGAAGAACACGCGGGAAGGTCGGCCCCTTCCGCGAGCTCCAAAGACCTTCTTCTCACGGGAATCGACGAGACCCCGACTCACAAGAGCACTGAGATGGCGACGTACCGCCGCCGCTGTCAGACCAAGACGATCGGCCAGTTCACTGGCCGTCGACGGACCATTGTGCAGGATGGACGACATCACACGATCTCTCGTGGGGCTGTCCGCAGTCTCCTGCTCGTGCTCGCCGACGATGTCGCGACCTGCGACGGCCACCTCGGTGTCGGTCGAATTTTTCACAACTCCATTGTTGCCTAAAAGAGGACTGGTGCAAGTAAGTCAGCCCTAAGACGAAGCTGCGAGCAGCCTACTCTTCGAAAATCCAATAATTACTGCCGTCATCGCACCGACATACAGAACAGGAACGACAGCCCCAACCGCATCTCACATGCATACACACGCTGAGAGAAAACTCACATCAAACACCCTGGACACCCATGAAAGATTTTGCAAGAATTGCGTCAGCTTGCAAGGCAGTGACAACGAAATGTCCTCCTAATGTAAGAACCCTCGCTCGACGATGAGCGTCGAGCTGCCTCGAAAGGTGTGACCCCATGTCCGACATCACCCGTCGCTCAATGCTCCTTGGAAGCCTCGGTGTTGCTGCCATCGGCGTCCTGTCCGCATGTGGTGGCAACGACTCCCCCTCCACATCCGCGTCCTCGTCATCAGGTAAGAATTCCTCCGCAGCTGGAGCCGCCGGCTCAATCTTGGTGTGGACCGACTCCAACCGTGAACCCGTCTTGCGCAAAGTTGCCGAGCAGTTCAAATCCGACACCGGCGTCACCGTCAAACTAGCCGTCAAAGACTTCGCCAAGATTCCCGACGACTTCATCACCCAGGCGCCCACCGGCAAGGGCCCCGACGCCGCCATCGCCGCCCACGACGCCACCGGGCGCATGGTCCAAAATGGCGTTATCGCCCCCTTGGAGCTCGGTGAAATCTCCGCCTATCAGGACGTCGCCATCCAGGCGTTTACCGTCAACGGCAAGATCTACGGCGTCCCCTACGCCACCGAGAACATCGCCCTAGTTCGCAACACCACATTCGTCAAGGACGCCCCGAAGACCTTCGACGACATGATCGAGATGGGCAAGAAGTCCGGGGCCAAGTACCCCTTCCTCGTCGGTTTGGATCCCAAGCAGTCAGATCCGTACCACCTGTACCCATTCCAGGCCTCCTTCGGGGCTCCGGTCTTTGAGCTCAAGGACAAAGGATTCGATTCCAGCAAGGTCGCCATGGGAGGTACCAACGGCGAGAAATTTGCCTCCTGGCTAGCCGATCAAGGCAAGACCAAGAACTTCAACCTAAACGTGTCTCAAGACATATCGAAGGATCTGTTTGCTAAGGGCCAGGCAGCATTTATCCTCACCGGCCCCTGGAGCCTCGACAGTTTCACAAAGGCCGGCATCAAGTATGAGATCAGTGAGGTCCCCTCAGCAGGTGATCGGCCCGCCACACCGTTCGTCGGCGTCCAGGGGTTCTGGATGAGCGCCAAGACTAAAGACGCCGTCGCCACTCAAAAATTCCTCGTCGAGTACATAGGAAACCCCAACGTCCAAACCGAACTGTTCAAAGTTGGACACCGTCCGCCGGCCAGCAAGCAGGCTTTTGAGAAAGCCAAAACTGATAAAGACGTCGCCGCATTCGGTGCCGTCGGTCAAAAGGCCGTCCCGATGCCAAACATCCCGGCCATGGGCTCAGTGTGGGCCGACTGGGGCGTTGCTCAGGCCGAAATTATCAGCGGCAAGGCCTCTAACCCGAAGGCCACCTGGGACGCAATGGTCAAGGCCATCGACGACAAGATCAAGAAAGTCTGATCGCCGCTATCTGGTGGGGCATACCGCATAGTATGCCCCACCCTCGCAACGCCAATGACGGCGTTTCCTATGACCCGTGGAATCGGAGAATCCCCACATCATGTCGTCATCGTTAACCATCAATCGCAAGGCCCGAGAAAAACGTGTCGCCGCAGCGAGCGGCAAGTACTCCGGGTCACTGTGGGCCTGGATCACCAAGATCGCCTTGCTCGGCATCCTCGACGCCATCGCCGTCTACGGCGTTATGACCGCTATTGCTCACAGTTCACCCCTGATGGCCATCGTCATCGCTGCTGTCGCCATCATCGTTACCGTCATATACTTGCCGCCCAACCGGATGTTGCCTACCAAGTATCTGGCACCGGGCATCATCTTCATGATTATCTTCTCGGTAGGCGTAATGGCCTATACGATCTATGTGGGTTTCACGAATTATGGTGACGGCCACAACGGCAGCCGTGACGACGCCGTCGCCGCCATCCAACGCAACCACCAGGAACGCGTCCCCAACGCTCCGGCGTACAACTCTAGCGTCGCCGAAAAGGACGGCAAGCTGGCCCTGATCGTCATTGACCCCGGCACCAAAAAGGTACAAGCTGGCACTCCCAACCAACCTCTAGAACCGGTCGAGGGAGCTGAGCTTAACTCTTTAGGCAAGATCAAGAATCTTCCGGGTTACCGCGTCCTCCCTTTCTCCGAGGTGTCCCAGCGCAGTAACGAGATCTCCCAGTTGCGGGTTCCCGTCTCCAAGGACTCTTCGGCTGGATTCATCCGCACCACCACCGGCTCGCAAGCCTTCGAGTTCATCTCGACGATGACCTACGATAAGAAAGCCGGGACGATGACCGATAAAAAGGGCACCGTCTATAGGGACAATGGGCGTGGCAATTTCGTTTCAGCTTCTGGTAAATCGCTAGAGCCAGGCTGGAAAGTTACCGTCGGGTTCTTCAACTTCAAGAAGGCTCTCACCGACCATGGCGTACGTGGGCCATTCCTACGAGTAACAGCGTGGACGTTCGCCTTCGCGGTGCTGTCGGTACTCACCACCTTCGCCCTCGGTCTCGCCCTGGCCCTGTTATTCAATGACGCATCTATGAAGGGGCAGAAGACCTACCGGATACTCATGCTGCTGCCCTACGCCTTCCCGTGCTTCTTGTCGGCCCTGGTGTGGTCAGGCATGTTCAACCAAGAGTTCGGCTTTATCAACCAAGTATTGTTGGGCGGAGTATCGATCCCATGGCTGACTAATCCTTGGATTGCTAAGGCAGCCGTTCTCATCGTCAACTTGTGGCTGGGCTTCCCCTACATGTTCATCGTCTCGACGGGTGCCCTGCAGTCCATCCCATCCGACATTCTGGAGGCTTCTCGGATCGACGGCGCAAGCACTTGGCGAACCTTTACCAAGATCAAGCTTCCGCTGCTCATGGTGCCACTAGCCCCGCTGCTCATCAGTTCTTTCGCCTTCAACTTTAATAACTTTGTCCTCATCTACATGCTGACTCTCGGTGGCCCCCGGTTCACCGACACCAGCCTCGACGTCGGCGCTACCGACATCCTTATCTCGATGGTGTACAAGGTTGCCTTCTCTGGAGCTCAACGCGACTATGGCCTGGCGAGCGCTTTCTCTGTCATCATCTTCATCATTGTTGGCGTGATCTCCTGGCTCGGGTTCCGCCAGACCAAATCCCTTGAGGAGGTCAACTGATGAGCACCGCAACGGTGTCTTCTGCAATCAAAGATGCCAACCGCAACACCCCGTTTTCTAAGCGGTTCAAGTCGCAGTGGTGGCGTCACCTCCTTGGCATCATCGCCGTAGTCTTCGCGGCCTTCCCCCTGGTCTATGTCCTCTCGGCCTCCCTCGCACCGGGTGGCACCCTGACTGGTTCGAACAAACTGTTCTCCCAGACCGACTTCTCGAATTACTCCAAACTCGTGAGTGACCCGGTGCGTCCTTATGCGCAGTGGTACCTCAACACCCTCATCATCGCCGCTGTCACCGCAGTGCTAACCGTCTTCCTGGGAGCGCTGGCCGCCTACAGCTTCTCTCGGATGCGCTTCAAAGGACGCCGTGGCGGGCTGTTGGCCCTCATGCTGGTGCAGATGTTCCCACAGCTGCTGACGGTTGTCGCCATCTTCCTACTGCTTACCTGGCTCGGTGACGTCTACCCGGTGTTGGGCATTGAGTCAAGACTGGCTCTCATCATGGTCTATTTGGGCGGCGCTCTGGGAGCGAATACCTACCTCATGTACGGATTCTTCAACACCGTGCCACAATCCCTTGACGAGGCAGCACGAGTGGACGGTGCCGGCCACGCCCGTATTTTCTTTACCCTCATCCTGCCGTTAGCAGCCCCCATTCTGGCGGTCGTGGGTCTACTGAGCTTTATTGGCTCCTTTACCGAGTATGTCGTGGCCTCAGTGATCCTCGGCGCTGACCCGCATACCTCCACCCTGGCCATCGGCTTGTACCAGTACGTGTCCACCGAAAACAGCTCTAACTGGGGTGTCTTCGCGGCCGGTGCTGTCCTCGCCGCCCTGCCCCCGATGGTGTTGTTCCTGTGGCTACAAAAGTACATCGTCTCCGGTCTGGCCGGCGGAGCCGTCAAATGATGCTGACACGTTGCCGGGAGGAAATATGAGCGGACCAACTTTGGCTGATATTGCCTATCAAGCGGGCGTAAGCCAGGCGACCGTCTCGCGAGTCCTCAACGACAAGCCTGGAGTATCTAGCCCCACCCGGCAGTGTGTCCTCACCGCCCTCGACGTACTGGGGTATCAACGCCCCACCCATCTCAAACCCGTCACTACCGGCCTGGTGGGGCTCATCGTTCCTGAACTCACCAATCCGGTCTTCGCGAGCCACGCCCAAGCCATTGAGACCTTGCTCTCTAGGGAGGGGTACGCCACTGCGGTGTGTACCCAAGCCCCCGGTGGCATGCGTGAGGATGACTACATCCGGGTTCTGCAGTCGCGTCAGGTCGCCGGGATCATCGTCATGTCGGGGTCTCACGCCGACACCACGGCAGACATGTCTACCTACCACGAACTGGTTGACGTCGGACTTCCGTTGGTTCTTGTCAACGGTTACTCCCCCAGCATTGCGGTTCCCCAGATCAGTGACGACGACATATCTGCCATGGATCAGGCCGTTGCGCACTTGGTTGGGTTAGGTCACAAGCACCTAGGTCTAGCCGTCGGTCCGCGACGATACGTTCCGGTGCAACGTAAGGAACAGGGTTTGCGGGCTGCCATGGATCGTCATCTCGAGGGACGGGGCAGGGTCACCGTCAGCAATACGGTCTTTTCTGTTGACGGCGGGGCTCGTGCTGCTGTTGATTTGCTCGGCCAAGGGGTCAACGCCATCATCTGCGGCTCCGACCTGATGGCCTTGGGAGCGATTCGCGCCGCAAGGGCGCAAGGATTATCGGTTCCCGATGATGTATCAGTGATTGGGTGCGATGACTCGGACCTCATGAGGTACACCGATCCTCCACTAACGAGTCTTCGTCAAGACGTCGAGCTTATTTCCACGATGGCGGTCCAATCCCTCATGGGGTCAATTCGCGGCGACACCGCCTTCTTCGGTGAGCGCCTGGTGCGACCCGAGCTCGTCATCCGGGGTACGACGGCATCGGCCCGAGTGTCGACCATGAATCCCTCGGTGAGCCGCCAACACTCAGCCGCGCTGTGCCTATGAGCGATACCCGCTTCGCCCGGTGACATTCTGCACATCACGACTCTGACTGCTGACAAGGGGACCATCACGTCATACGGTTAGAAGTAGGCCTGCACGGATGCAGGTGCACGAGAGCTCTCAGGAGAGACAGCATCGTGAACAAGGTTGACAAGGGGGTTTCCCCATGAAGCGCCTACGTAGCTGCGCACTGCCCATACTTCTTACCACCCTCGCTCTAGCTGGATGTGGTTCCGGCGGGCAGACCAAGGGAGGAGGTGGCGGTGAGGCCAATCTAAAGCTGCCTCCTCTCAATGAGCACGTCGGAAACGTCTCCGGGACTGCCCTGCTGTGGATCGGACTGGTGATCTGCCTGTTCGGTTTGGGGTTCGGTCTGGTGACGTATGCCAAGCTGCAAAAGCTACCCGTCCATGAGGCGATGCATGAGGTTTCCGAACTCATCTACGAAACCTGTAAGACCTACCTTAAGCAGCAGGCCAAGTTCCTCATGCTGCTGTGGGCTTTCATCGCTGCGGTTATCGTCGTGTACTTCCTGCTCCTCGAACACATGGGCGCCAAGGTACTCATCATCTTGCTGTTTAGCCTTGTCGGGATGGCGGGATCTTTCGGAGTCGCCTGGTATGGCATTCGCGTCAACACTTTCGCGAACTCCCGTACCGCCCATGCGTCACTGCGCGGTTCCCCATGGGAGACCTTCGACATTCCCATGCGTTCTGGCATGAGCATCGGCATGGTCCTCATCAGCGTCGAGTTGACCCTCATGCTCTTCATCATGCTGGTGCTACCCGGCGATCTCGCTGGCCCGTGCTTCATCGGATTCGCCATCGGCGAGTCCCTCGGCGCGGCCTGCTTACGTATCGCTGGCGGTATCTTCACCAAGATCGCTGACGTTGGCGCTGACCTCATGAAGATCGCCTTCCACATCAAGGAAGATGACGCCCGTAACCCGGGTGTCATCGCTGACTGCACCGGTGACAATGCCGGCGACTCAGTCGGACCGTCCGCTGATGGATTTGAGACCTACGGCGTCACCGGTGTGGCCCTCATCACCTTCGTACTGGGAGCCGTTCCGGATCAGACGGAACAGGTCCAATTACTGGTGTGGATCTTCGTCGTCCGCGTTGTCATGCTCATCGCATCTTTCGTGTCCTACCTCATCAACAACGCCGTCGCGAAAGCCCGCTACGGCACGGTCTCGGAGATGGACTTCGAGAAGCCGCTGAGTTCCCTGGTGTGGATTACCTCGGTGATGTCAATCCTGCTGACCGTCCTGACTACCCGGTGGATGCTCGGTTCAATGGGAGACGGAACGATGTGGTGGAAGCTGTCCATCATCATCTCCTGTGGCACCCTGGCCGGTGCCCTCATTCCGGAGCTCGTCAAGGCTTTCACCTCAACGAATTCTCGTCACGTGCGTGAGGTCGTTACGAGCGCCCGAGAGGGAGGCGCTTCCTTGGACATTTTATCTGGCCTGGTCGCCGGTAACTTCTCCGGATTCTGGTTGGGCATCATCATCGTCGCCCTCATGGGCGCATCCTTCCTCGTCTCGGGCGCCGGCTCGGGCCTGGGCGACATGGGAGCTATGAGCGAAGTCAAGTGGGCAGTCTTCGCTTTCGGTCTCGTCGCCTTTGGCTTCCTCGGCATGGGTGCGGTGACGATCGCTGTCGACTCTTATGGTCCGGTGACCGATAACGCCCAGAGCGTCTACGAGCTGTCGACTATCGAAGATATCCCGAACGTCTCCAACGAGCTCAAGAAGCACTACGGATTCGCCCCCAGGTGGGACATCGCCAAGCACATCTTGGAAGCTCAGGATGGCGCTGGTAACACCTTCAAGGCCACGGCCAAGCCGGTGCTCATCGGTACTGCTGTCGTTGGCGCGACCACGATGATCTTCTCGATCATCATGATGCTCACCGAGGGCCTATCGAATGCTGCTGAGGTCAACAAACTAGGCCTGGCCCACGCCCCATTCCTGCTCGGCCTCATCACCGGCGGCGCCGTCATCTACTGGTTCTCCGGAGCCTCGATGCAGGCTGTCACGACCGGCGCTTACCGGGCCGTCGAGTTCATCAAGAACAATATGCAGCTCGATCAGAACGCCACCAAGGCCTCCAGTAAAGACTCCAAGAAGGTCGTCCAGATCTGCACCGAGTATGCCCAGAAGGGCATGCTCAACATCTTCCTGGGTGTGTTCTTCGCAGCCCTCGGGTTCGCTTTCGTCGATCCGTACTTCTTCATCGGGTACCTGATCTCGATTGCCATCTTCGGCCTTTACCAAGCCATCTTCATGGCCAACGCCGGTGGCGCTTGGGACAACGCAAAGAAGATTGTTGAGGTGGACCTGGATGCCAAAGGCACTGAGCTGCATGACGCTTCGGTGGTTGGTGATACCGTTGGCGACCCGTTCAAGGACACCTCATCGGTGGCCCTTAACCCGGTCATTAAGTTCACAACTCTTTTCGGCCTGCTAGCCGTGGAGTTGGCAGTGTCAATTGGTGCCGGTCTGCTGACCTACATTCTTGCCGCGGTGTTCATCCTCGTCGCTTGCGTCTTCGTCTACCGTTCCTTCTACGGCATGAGAATTGACTCGACGAAGGATCCTGACGAGTTCGGCGTCGTCGCTAAGGAGGCTGGCAGCGGGTCGTGATTGGCAGAAGGGTTCTACACTGGCCGTCGTGCCGGAAACCCCTTTGACTCTGGACCCTCACGCTCCAACAGAAGTCCTGCTTCTCGAGGACGTGAGGGTCACGTTCGGTCATGTTATTGCCCTTGATGGTCTGAGTTTGACCGCTGCCACCGGCGCTATCACCGCTGTGCTAGGCCCCAATGGTGCGGGTAAGACGACGATGATGCGCTGCTGCACATCTCTCATCTCTCCCGACTCTGGACGCATCGACGTACTTGGCCATGCCCCAGGCAGCCCCGAGGCCGCCGCTGCCACCGGACTTATGCCTCAGAGCGCCGGTGCCTGGAGCGGCATCCGAGCTGGCGAGCTATTGCACTACATGGCGGGTCTGCACGCCAATCCCATCGACCCGGACCTCCTCATCGAAGCGCTAGCGATTACCCCTTTTGCGCGCACCACCTATCGACGCCTCTCCGGCGGCCAACAGCAGGCCGTCAACCTTGCCGCCGCCCTGGTTGGCCGCCCCAAGCTGGTATTCCTCGATGAACCGACCTCAGGGATGGATCCTCACGCCCGCCATCATACGTGGGATATCGTTGAGCAAATGCGTCATGACGGGGTCTCCGTCGTGCTCACTACCCACACGGCTGGCTGATCACGTCTGGATCGTCGATCGCGGCAGGGTCGCAACTCATGGAACTGTGCTAGAGCTCACCGCTGAGTCGAGTTTGGAAGATGTGTTCCTCACTCACACTAGTGACCGCGCAGCAGGGAGGAATTGACATGACGACACTCGATCTCCGCCCCGCACCTCAGGCCGCACCGGCTGCTGCACGCGTGCGTAACCACGCTCTCACCGAGGTGCGTCTGGTGATGCGCAACGGTGAGCAGCTGCTACTGGCTCTCGTCATTCCCATCGGGATCATCGTCGCCGGGCGCTTCCTGGGCGGCCGGGTCGGACTGACGATGGACGTCTTAGCACCCTCAGTGCTGGCGCTCGCCATCTGGTCGACATGTTTCACTTCCCAAGCGATCATGACCGGTTTTGAACGTCGTTACGGGGTGCTCGAACGATTGTCCGCAACCCCGTTAGGTCGGTCGGGTCTGCTAGCTGGCAAGGCGATGGCTTATTCCGTTATCAGTCTCGCTCAGGTGATACTGCTTGTCATCGTCTCTTTAGCGCTGGGCTGGCACCCCCACGGTTCCGGCCTGGCCTGGCTCCCAACCCTGGTGAGCGTTGCGCTCGCCATGATGACATTCGGGCTCGCCGCACTGGCAATGGCCGGCTCTCTCAAAGCCGAAGTCACTCTCGGACTGGCCAACTTGGTATACATCGTCGGTCTGGTTGCAGGAGCCGTAGTGTGGCCGCTGGTGGATTACCCAAAGGCCATTCGCCCCGTCATCGCTGCCCTGCCTACTACTGCCCTCGGAGAGTCACTGCGTGCCTGGGGAGTTGGATACACTCTGTGGTGGCCACTAGCAAGCCTGGCAGGCTGGGCGATTCTGCTCGGACTGTTGGCCCGAAAGGTGTTCACGTGGATCTCATGACTGCCCGGGATCGTCGTCTGTACGGCTGGTGTATCGCAGCTCTCGTTACCAATATGGGCATCGTCGTCACGGGTGCAGTGGTACGTCTGACCGGATCGGGCCTGGGCTGCAACACCTGGCCCCACTGCACCGCCGGATCGTTCACCCCACATGAGGCGATGGGAATTCATTCCTTCGTCGAGTTCGGCAACCGGCTCCTCACCTTTGTACTTGTGGCGGTCGCTATCGGGGCTCTCGTGCGCTGTTACCGGATCAAGATCACAGCTCAACTCATGGCCCTTTGCTGGATCAACCTGGTGTCAATCGCTCTACAAGCTGTCATCGGTGGAGTTTCAGTGCGGGTGGGCCTTAATCCCTTTGTGGTGGCCCTGCACCTGCTGATGTCGGTGGCGATCATCCTTGTCAACGTCAAGATGATCTGGCTGGTCGGCCCCCATTCCAGTGAGGCCGTTGACGGACTCACGATGGGCCTAGTGCGAGCCACGGTGGCAATGATGTGCGTTGTCATGTGGCTAGGAACGGTAGTGACGGGGTCAGGGCCCAATGCCGGTGATTCGGGCTCAGCGCGCACCGGGTTCAACATCGAAACCGTCGCGCGGCTGCACGGCATCTCGGTGTGGATCACGGTGGCACTGACGATCGCCTGCCTGGTCATCACCACAACCCGTCATCTAGCCATGATGCGTCGCTGGAGCATTATTTTGGTGTCGGTGGAGATCTATCAGGCGATCGTCGGATATTCGCAGTACTTCGCCCACCTCAACCCGTGGCTAGTTATCTGGCACATGGTTGGCGTGTCCTTAGCAGCAGCGGCAGTCGGGGCCCTGTGGTGCAGTGTGCGTCCTATGCCCTCGCCGGTACTCAACCGGCAGTCCTAAGCGTGAACTGGAAGATTGACAACCCCCTAACCGGCTACGTAGGTCGTAGCCGGTGCAGATGACCCGTCAGGGACCCGCCGCCCTCCGGCCCTGGTCAGCGCTCAGTCTCCTGTGTGCGGCAAACTAGTGGGACGCGACGAGGCACCTCCGTGAAGAGAACCGGAGGGAGTTGCAGTGGGCGGGAGAGATGTGCCGGAAGTTGGTTTTCCAGAAGTCGGCCTCCCGGAAGGAGCCAACGGGCACACGGAATTCAACCACCCCATCGGAATGGTGGAGTACCGAATACCGTCGCGCTCCCACAGAACGCCCAACGCCCCGTCGGACTGCACCGCTGCCGTGGTGTATCCGACTTCCCCGGGCATGTAGGTCTGGTGACTGACCCATGTCCGTCCGTCATCGCAGGAGACCGAGAGAGTACCGTTTACCCGTTCCGTGGCATTGCGGGCATTCGTGAATAACAGGATCCTGGCTTTCGCCGACCCGGCCCGGGCATTGGGGTAGGCCCGAATGATCTGGGCGTTGTTGGTGGGGTCGATGAGGTCATCGACCAGCTTCACCGGCCCCCAGGTCAAGCCACCGTCTTGGGAATAGGCCACTTTGCGCCGACCGGAACGGGCTGCGTCCCTGGAATTGAGCATGAGGGTACCGTCGGACAGTTCCACCACCTTGTTCTCGTCCATCATTCGGCCCACCGGGTTGCCAGCATGCCAGGTGATGCCGTGATCATCGGAATAGATCGACTGGGCCTGTTGGCCGACGCTGTTGCGCACCGTCATCTGGGCAATGAGACGTCCAGCGTGGGGGCCGTGGAGCAACGCTATGCCCTGCCCTGATGCCACGAATCGTGTTCGAGTGGTGGGATCCGGGGTGATCTCGCGCGTGATGTCCCGATGGGTCCAGGTGTGTCCATTGTCGGTCGAGGTAGAGACCTCGGCGTGCAGAACATGACGATCATCCGGGTCCGTGCCCACCTCCGATGTGGCGAATCCTCTGTCGTAGGACTTCACGTGAAAATTGAGGATGCGGCCCGTGGCTGGATCGACGAGATAGGAAGGATCGGAGTATCCCACCTTCCTGCGACCCGGGGTCCCGGCATGGATGACGGTTTGCGGACCCCACGTCCTACCATTGTCGCGAGAGCGGCGCTGCACGATGGAATTGGGGTTAGGCGCATCGCCGGCGCTCCCCGGACGCAGATCGTAGGAAGCCAGCAAATCGCCGTTCGAAGCGGTCGCAAGGGCTGGGATTCGGTAAAAAACGCCTTCCGGATGCTCATTGACAGCCAAATCCACGACGGGGCCAAGGAGCATCCGTGTGCTCGAATCAGCACGAACATCCGGCAGAGGTGCCGGCACTGCTGCGGGCCATGTCCGGTCGACTTTCATAATGGCTCCCCTGGCGTTGCGGACGATCTTCTTACCGAAGAAGAGATTAGTGCCCGACTGATCGGTGCTGGTGATATCACCCGTGACGAGTTTCGGCTGGGTGGTGGCCGCAACTGGGGCCGGAGCCCTGCCTGATGCCATAGCCGACTGCGTCACCATGGGAACCCCGATGACGACCATGATTCCGGCAGTGGTCAACGCGCTCAGTTTCGTGGTCAGAGTCATGCCATGCTCCTTTGCATGTGGTGTTGACGTGCCTTACTAGCCGTTACGGTAAGGCCAAAAGGTACGTTACGGGGCTGCGGGGAAACCCGCCAATAACACCCGCATTACGGTCATCACAGATGAATGAGCGGATCAACCGCGATAGCCAAAAAGAGCAATGACAGATAAGTATTCGACCAATGGAATAGACCCATCGGTTTGAGTAAGGCATCACGCAGGCCAGCATTGGCACGGCGCAGCAACTGGGCCGCCTCGACGATGAATACCGCGCCTGACGCCACTGCGACGACGACGTAGATCCACCCCATATGGGCCACCGGCCACAACACCAAGGAGGTCGCCACCGTCATCACGGTGTAGATGAGGATCTGGATGGTCACTTCGGGGGCATCCCTGACCACCGGGAGCATGGGCACGCCAGCGGCTTCATAGTCTTCGCGATACCGGAAGGACAGCGCCCAAGTATGCGGTGGGGTCCACCAGAAAACGATGAAGAAGAGCACCAACGGCTCCCATCTCACGCTTCCGGTGACAGCGGTCCAACCGATAAGGGGCGGGAAGCATCCGGCAATACCGCCCCAAATAGTGTTTTGCCAGGTACGACGCTTGAGCAGCATCGAATACACGAAAACGTAAAACAGGTTGGCAATCAACGCCAGCCCAGCTGATAACCAGTTCGCGCCGAATCCCAGGATGATAGTGGCAATTATCTCCAGTATGATTCCATAAATAAGGGCACTGCGACGCGGCACTTGATGACGCGGGAGAGGACGGCGCCGAGTCCGACGCATTTTCTGGTCAATATCGACGTCAATGACACAGTTGAACACGTTGGCACTGGCAGCAGCGAAAAGTCCACCAACCATCGTCGCGATCGCCAAACCGAGCTTCGGCAAACCATGGGAGGCCAGAAACATCACCGGTAGGGTTGTTATCAAGAGCAACTCGATGATGCGTGGCTTTGTCAGAGCGACATAGGCATGCACTACGTCACGACTCGACAGCCGGGGACGACCTTGCTCCTGCTCCAGCTTAGTCTCGACAGGATCGGGACGCTGAGAGGCTGGCGCCGTCGCCACGTGCGTCGTCTGGTTGCTCACGGTGTCCTTCGAAATCGAGAAAGGCATTGCGGCCGCTGCTGGGCACGGCACATCCGTGAAGTGAGAAGTGCCACGAATAGCCGTCTTGACGATTTTAGGCTTTCTGACCGCCGATGTCCTCATCACCAACCTTCCGAATGGGGTTCTCGGTGTCAGCCCGTCGCTGAACACAATCACCAGTGGTTCGACCAGCTACCGTTGAGCAGGTGGAATAACGGTTCCGCACAACATCACCAGGAAGGACGGGTGAGGTGGCAGGTCGAGACGCACCAGGAAGCACCACCAGAGCGATTAGCGGACTGCGTGGCGACCGCGTCAACCCATTGCGGGACCCCTCAGACCGCAGACTGCCACGCGTCGCCGGGCCGTGCGTTCTAGTCATGTTTGGGGTTACCGGTGACCTTTCACGCAAGAAACTCATGCCAGCTGTCTACGATCTGGCGAACCGTGGCCTACTCCCACCAGGTTTTGGCCTGGTGGGTTTCGCCCGTCGAGATTGGGAGGACGAGGACTTCGCCAAGGTCGTACACGACGCCGTGGCCGAGCGTGCCCGTACCCCTTTCCGCGAGGAGGTGTGGGAGCAACTACTCGAAGGCATTCGGTTTGTCCGCGGCGAATTCGACGATAACGACGCCTTCGAGAGATTAGCTAACACCATCCGCGAACTTGATGAGGAACGAGGCACTGGGGGTAATCACGCCTTCTACCTGTCGATCCCGCCGAGGTCTTTTGAAACGGTCATAAGTCAGCTCAAACGTCATGGCATGACCGGCCACGACTCCTCTCACTGGAGCAGAGTCGTCATTGAGAAACCCTTCGGACACGATCTGGAAAGTGCCCGCGATCTCGACGAGATCATCAGCAGCGCCTTCAGCCCAGAATCGGTATTCCGCATTGACCACTACTTGGGCAAAGAGACCGTCCAGAACATCATGGCGTTCCGGTTCGCCAACCAGATCTTCGAGCCGATTTGGAATAACCATTACGTTTCGCACGTCCAGATCACCATGGCAGAGGATATTGGCATCGCTGGTCGGGCTGGTTATTACGACGGCATCGGAGCCGCCCGTGATGTCATCCAGAACCACTTACTGCAACTTATGGCACTGACCGCCATGGAGGAGCCGACGAGTTTCGACGCCAAGCAATTGTGCGCGGAAAAAACCAAGGTTTTAGCTGCGATTCAACCGCCTGACGACATGTTCGCCCAAACCTGCCGCGGCCAATACGTGGCTGGTCGTCAAGGAGGCGAAAGGGTGCGCGGCTACCTTGAGGAAGACGGAGTCGGTCCTCGCTCCCGCACCGAAACCTATGCCGCTGTGCGGCTGACCATCGACAATCGACGCTGGGCTGGAGTTCCGTTCTATCTACGCACTGCCAAGCGAATGCCTCGACGAGTCACTGAGGTCGCCTTGAATCTGCAGCGCGCCCCGCATCTACCCTTCTCAGATACCGCAGCTCTCGGCACCAACGCCGTCGTACTGCGTATTCAGCCTGATGAGGGAGTTACTCTGAGATTCGGCGCCAAAGTGCCCGGCACCCAGATGGAACTTCGCGATGTCACCATGGACTTCGCGTATGGATCTTCCTTCACCGAGGCCAGCCCGGAAGCTTACGAGAGACTCATTCTTGATGTTCTCTTGGGCGACCCGCCACTGTTCCCCCAACATGAGGAGGTCGAATTGGCTTGGAAGATCCTTGACCCGGTACTGGATTTCTGGGCCGAGTCCAACACTCCCCCGTGCGAATATCCGGCCGGTAGTTGGGGACCGTCGGAGGCTGACGAGATGATCGCCCGCGACGGGTTCATCTGGCGCAGGCCTTGAGGAGGAGACATGATCGTCACGCTCAACGACACCACCGCCTCGAAGATTGGTGGGGCCATCGTGGAGGCCCGTCGTACCGTTGGTTCTGGATCTGGGTTGGTTCACACCCTCATTTGCATCTGTGACTCTTCCCACTTCGATGCCGCCTTCGAGGCGGCCAGGGATGCCGCCCGTCAGCACCCGTCACGCCTCCTCATGGTCGTGACGACGCGTTCTCGTAAGGACAAGCTTGACGCCGAGGTGCATGCCGGTGAAGGCACCCCCGGGGATGTCATCGTGCTGCGGTTTTCCGGAGCCATGGCGAAGCGTCCTGCCTCAGTTATCCTTCCGCTGCTACTCTCGGACTCCCCCGTCATTGCGTGGTGGCCCTTCTCCGGCCCTGATGACCTCGCCTCGGACCCCATCGGAGCCCTTGCAGACCGCCGCATCACCGATTCGGCAGCTGACAAAGATCCGTGCAAAGCCCTCATACGCCGTGCGGCTCACCTGACCGAGGGTGACTCCGACCTGTGTTGGGCTCGCACCACCAGCTGGAGAGCCCTAGCCGCAGCAGCTTTAGATCAACATCCAGCGACCGTCGAGTCCGCTCGAGTAGAGTCAGCCGCCGGTAATGCGCCGGCGATGCTGCTGGCAGCCTGGCTAGGATTGCGTCTCGGCGTCCCGGTCGAGCGGGTGACAACCGACGCGCCCGGCATCTCCGCGATCGTCATGTCGACCTCAGGTGGTGACATCGAGATACGCCGTCGCAGCGGCAGATACGCCGTCTACCGGATCCCGGGAGAACCAGCGCGCGGAGTAGCCCTGGACCGTCGTGAGGTACAGATGCTCATCGGTGAGGAGCTTCGTCGGCTCGGCCCCGACAAGGTGTTCACCGCTGTCATGGCTGAAATTCACGATGGGGCGGGCCGAATCTCATTGACAAATGATAGGGATGAGTCATGACAAGCCGACGCCTCATGCGGTACCAATCCACCCAGGGGCTGGCCGAGGGGGTTGCCCACCGGCTAGTACAGACGATCGTCAGGATTCAGGCCGCGCAGGAACGTATCGACCTGTGTCTCACCGGCGGGAGGATCGCCAATATCGTCTATGCCGCTATGGAAGACGTTCCCGAATGCGCCAAGATTCGTCCGGACCAGTTACACGTCTGGTGGGGTGACGACCGATTCGTCCCCACCGGTCATCCCGACCGCAATTCCCTACAAGCTCTGTCCCTATTGTCGTCAGCTATCCGTCTGGACCCTTCAAAGACCCACGTTATGCCCGCCGCCGACGGCAAAGCCGATCCCGACGAGGCCGCCTATTCCTACGCCCAGGAGCTCGGCGGCGTCGTCTTCGATATTTGTTTGCTGGGGATGGGTACCGACGGCCATGTTGCTTCCCTGTTTCCAGGCCATCCCTCCTTCAATCCCACAACGGCCGCGCTGGCTGTTGGTGTCACGGATGCTCCCAAACCTCCGCCGGATCGTCTCTCAGTTACGATGCCCGTCATCAACAGGTCGAAACGAGTCTGGTTCCTTGTCAGTGGGCCCGAAAAAGCTGAGGCTGTCGAGAAGGTTTTTGCTGGAGACGAGTCCTTGCCGGCTACCTGGGCCAACGGCACTATCGAGACGAGTTGGATGGTCGACCATGACGCCTCGATCGGTCTACCAAGGTACAACTGCTCGCTGTGATGCCGCGGTAACTACGGCGTCACCATGGCCGTAGCCCCGTTGCGTGGTCCAGCGGCTCACAGACCGGACGACCGGGCAACTGATCGGCACAGCCATCGGCGACGGGTCATCCACATTGTAGATGACATATCAATTACTGTGGTGAACCCGACTAAGATGTTAGATATGGACTCTCAACCATCGTTGCGCTCTTCCACAGTGCGCGACTGGGCGGGCCTGGCGGCCCGGATCATCCTCGGTGCCACTCTTCTCGTTGCGGGCATTATCAAGGCCACCGATATAGACTCCACGATCTGGTCGGTGCGTACCTACCAGATCGTGCCGTGGGACCTCGCCCCCCTCATCGGCTGGACGATGCCGATCCTCGAGATCGTCGTCGGACTCATGCTCATCTTTGGTATCGCAACACGCTGGTCTGGTCTTCTCGGCACCCTGGCTATGGTCGTCTTCATCGTCGGGATCTCCTCGGTGTGGGCGCGCCACATCTCGTTGGACTGCGGGTGCTTCGGCAATGGCGGGCCTGTCGACCGAAATTGGGACCTCACCCAGCGCACTTATGTCCTGGACATCCTGCGTGATCTCGGCCTCACCTTGTGCGGAGTATGGCTAGTTATCCGACCCCGCTCGGCACTGTCCGTGGATCACTGGATTACTAGCTGAGTATGAGTGATCAACCGGTTCGGTTACCCGACCGGCTACCATCATGTGCGACACATCATCGATGGCACGAGGGGATTTCAACCAATGGCTGATAAAAAGGCAACTGCGACCACCTCTAAACGGGCCGCCCTGCGCGCCCAACAGGAAGCTCAGGAATCGGCCAAGAAGCGCCGCCGGATCATCGGCGTCACCGCAGGCGTTGTCATCATCGCGATGGTAGTCGTCGCAGTCGTCTTCGGGCTGAACCACAAGTCCGACGATGTGCCGACCACTGGCCAGATCACTCCGCCTTCGGCTACCAAGGACGGCGTCTACACCCTCAATCCTGACAAGGTGAAGGCCGGAGCCCCTACAGTCACGGTGTTCCAGGACTACCAGTGCCCCGCATGTAAGGGTGCGGAAGATGCGCTCGGCAAGCCTCTCAATGAGCTATCGGCCGAGGGAAAGATCAAGCTGGAATACCACACCCTCACCTTCTTGGATAGCAATCTGCATAACGACTCCTCCACTCGCGCCGCTATGGCCGCTGCTGCCGCCGACGTCGTAGGTAAGTTCGAGGCCTACCACGACGTCGTCTACCGCCACCAGTCTAAGGACGAGGGCGCGGGCTACACCGATGAGCAACTGCGCAAAGAATTCGCCGCCGAAGCCGGCATTACCGGAAGTAATCTCACCAAGTTCCAGCGCATCTACGACAACAAGCAGACTGAACAGTTCGTCAAGAACGGCAACGACAAGGGGCTGCAGGAATTGCAAAAGTCCGGTAATACCGGTACTCCCGCCTTCCTCATCAACGGAAAGTCGTGGGACGGTTGGGCGGATTTCATGCAATCCGTTCCTTCCGCCGACGAACTGCTCCAAGCCATTAAGAAGGCCCACTGACATAGGGGCATTGATTTTCCACAATCCATCGTGACAAGGGGCCGAGGCAGGCCCGAGGCTCCTCGTCACTATTACCCTGGGCGACTGGCGAATACCACTCGTCTAGCGACCTGTCCGAGTCGAACACTAGAGTTTGGAATATGACCTCACAAACCTTTACCACCTCATCTGCCACGCCTCCGACGCGCGGTGTCGTACCCGATAAACCGGCCCTCGAAGGTCTGGAGGTAAAGTGGGGCAAAATTTGGGAAGACGAGCAGCTCTACGCCTTCGACGCCACTGCAGTTAACTCGCGCGAGCAGGTGTTTTCCATCGATACCCCGCCTCCCACTGTCTCAGGCCACCTGCATCCCGGTCACGTCTTCTCCTACACCCACACCGACACTGTTGCCCGCTATCAGCGGATGCGTGGCAAGAAGGTTTTTTATCCGATGGGTTGGGACGACAACGGTCTTCCGACTGAGCGTCGCGTGCAGAACTACTACGGCGTGCGCTGTGATCCCTCGCTGCCGTACGACCCCGACTTCACCCCGCCGAGCAAACCCGACCCCAAGCGTCAGGTGCCAATTAGCCGTCGCAACTTCGTCGAGCTGTGCGTCGAGTTGACCGCCGTCGATGAAAAAACTTTCCAGGACCTGTGGCGGGCTGTCGGCTTGTCTGTGGACTGGAACCAGCTCTACACGACGATCTCGCCAGAGTCGCAGCGGATCGCCCAGCTGGCCTTCCTCCGCAACCACGCCCGTGGCGAGGCGTACTTGTCTGACGCCCCCACTCTGTGGGACGTCACCTTCTCCACCGCCGTCGCCCAGGCTGAGCTCGAGGCTCGCGACTACCCCGGTGCTTACCACCGCCTTGGCTTCCACCGTCCCAACGGTGAGGACGTCTTCATCGAAACCACCCGGCCCGAGTTGCTGGCCGCCTGCTGCGCCCTCATCGCTCACCCCGACGACGAGCGCTATCAGCACCTCTTCGGCACCACCGTCACCACTCCGCTGTACGGGGTCGAGGTGCCGGTGTTGGCTCACTCGGCTGCTGAGATGGACAAGGGCGCCGGCATCGCCATGTGCTGTACCTTCGGTGACCTCACCGACGTTGCTTGGTGGCGGGAATTGCAACTGCCCACCCGCACCATCATCGGTCGTGACGGACGGATCCTCTCCGAGACCCCGCAGTGGATCATCGACGCCGGATCCGCCGAAAAATACGAGACAATCGCGGGTAAGACCACCTTCACCGCCCGTAAGCTCGTCGTTGAAGCCCTCGTGGAGTCCGGCGAGATGGACGGTGAGCCCAAGCCTACCCAGCGCAAAGCTAACTTCTACGAGAAGGGCGACAAGCCGCTGGAGATCATCGGCACCCGGCAGTGGTACATCCGCAACGGTGGGCGTGATGACGATCTGCGCAACGCCTTGCTGGAGCGCGGCCGGGAACTTGAGTGGGTCCCTGAGCACATGCGTCACCGTTATGAGAACTGGGTCGAGGGGCTCAATGGCGACTGGCTCATTAGCCGTCAGCGGTTCTTCGGCGTCCCCTTCCCAGTGTGGTATCCGCTGGGCACCGACGGCGAGCCCGACTATGAGCACCCGCTATTGCCTGACGAATCTGCCCTCCCAGTGGATCCAGCTTCCCAGCCACCATCCGGATACCAAGAATCTCAGCGCGGTGTCGCCGGCGGATTCATTGGTGACCCCGACGTCATGGACACCTGGGCCACGTCCTCACTGACTCCCCAGATCGTCACCGGTTGGGAGCGCGACGCCGATCTGTTCGCTAAGACCTTCCCCATGGACTTCGCCCCCGAAGCCCACGACATCATCCGCACCTGGGTGTTCTCCCGTGTGGTGCGGGCGCATCTAGAGAACGGTGTGCTGCCGTGGAAGCGCGCCGCGATCTCCGGGTTCGTCACCGACCCTGACCGCAAAAAGATGTCAAAGTCGAAGGGCAATACCGTCGTCCCGACCGAAATCATTGATCAGTTCGGTGCCGACGCGGTGCGCTGGCGTGCCGCTATGGCCCGTCCGGGCATGGATTCCCCTTTCGACAAGGCTCAGATGAAGGTCGGACGCCGTCTGGCCATGAAGATCCTCAACGCCTCAAAGTTCGTTCTCGGATTTGGCGAGGGCGGTCAAGTCTGCGACATCACCAACCCGGCTGATCTGTCGATGCTAGCCGGGCTGCGCCAGCTCATCGCTGAAGCGACCGAGGGATTCGACAAATTCAACTACACCGCTGCCCTGGAGGTCTGTGAGCAATTCTTCTGGACCTTCTGCGACGATTACCTCGAGCTCATCAAAGAACGCGCCTACGACTCCGAGGGGGCCGACAACGCAGGTGCGCTGAGCGCCCGGACTGCACTGCGTCTAGCCCTTGACGTCATGCTCCGGCTATTTGCCCCGTTCCTGCCCTTCGTCACCGAGGAGGTCTGGAGTTGGTGGAAGGACGGCTCAGTGCACACCTCCTCCTGGCCGACCACCGACGAGATTCCCGCCACCGGCGACGTCGACCTCATGAGCGACGTCTCGGCTGCCTTGGTCGAGTTGCGTGGGGTGAAGTCGACTCACAAGGTTCCGATGCGCACCCCGATCCTTTCGGCCCGTATCAGCGCCCCAGCTTCAGTCATCGCGAACCTCAAGGCCGTGGAATCCGACTTGGCCAAGGTCTCCAAAACCGAGTCCTTGACGTTCCTCGCCGAGGGAGACGAGTTGATCTTGGAGGCCGAGTTGGGCGAGCCTCCAGCCAAACGCAAGAAGTAAGGGGATCACAACCTCCTGATCCGTTCCACATCCCGGAACCAGGGAAAAGGGGTCGACCGCAGCGACGGTCGGCCCCTTTCTCGTGGTAAGTCATCCTGTACACGATTACATCAAGCGTTCACAAGGTCTGCGCATCCCCTTGCAGCGCCCCGGCAACACTCAATAGCCTCTCTTCAACCTGTACACAACGGACTCCAGTCAAGAGGAGTCCCGAGGAAGGACAACGATGTCGCGAACACCAAGGGGCAGGTCCATCGGTGCGCTCGCCGTGTCAGCTGGCACGATGCTGGCACTGATCGCGCCGATGACCCCTGCACATGCCGAGACCCGGTACCGCCAGATCAACCAGGCGGCAATCACCGCAGTTGCCGCTGATTCGGCTACCGCCACCGATCCGATCTCCAACACCCTGGACGGCAATCCCGACACGATCTGGCACACCAAGTGGCAGAACGGAAAGGACCCACTACCTCACTGGATCGTATTCAAACTGGGTGACGAGGCCGTGAACCTGGGCAAGGTGGAAATCACGCCCAGATCCAGCTCGAACGGCTCGGGTCGCATGCACGACTACGAGCTGTACACGGCTGACACCAAGACCTGTAACAACGCCGCATTCTCCTCGGCGAAGCCGGTTGCAGCGGGTTCTTACGGTGTCTCCAACACGTCGATACGCAAGATCACCTTCGCTGCTACCAAGGCCACCTGCGTCAAGGTGAAGGTGAATTCCTCTTGGGGAGGCGACGGATCGGACGAGGAAGTTTCCTCGATGGCGGAGTTCAATGCCTTCACCGTCGACGGATCAGACCCCTCCCCGGACCCCACACCATCGGAACCCCCGACCCCAGAGGTTCCGAAAGACGCCATCAGCCTGTCCGACGGCACTGTGACGGTGAGAGCCCGTCGTGACTTCCCGCAAGTGATCGACTACACCGTCGGCCACGCACACATGGCAGGACGTATCGGCTCCCCATTGACGAAGGTCAGGATCAACGGCACCGACCACGTCGCCACTGTATCTGCGCCCACGACGACGGGCTCCTCCGCGTCCTGGAAGCTCACCTTCCGCGACCTGCCCGGCGTCGAGCTCACTGCAAACATCAAGGTCTCCGATGGTGTCATGACATGGTCGATCTCACACATCGTCGACACCCCTGACCGCCGTGTCAACATCGTGTCAGTGCCCGGCCTCACTCTCGCCTCGGTCACCTCGACTGATCCGAAAGCCCAGCTGAGCAGCGCAAACATTGTCGTCGATCGCAACAAGACCGGCGACCTCTTCCAGCCCCTCGCCACCGCTGACGTCTCGCAGGACACCTCCTGGGTCGCCATGGCGAACGATTCCACGCTGGCAGCCGGGTTCGAGGACAACGCAACCCAGGACGGCCTGGTCGGCTCCGCCGCCACGGTTGCCCGTTTCGTCCACTCCATCTCCCAGGTTGGGGGGACTAAGGTCGGAGCCATCGAACCGGCAACCTGGGTCCATCGTGGCAAGGGGTCCGCCACCCCCTGCCCCACCGACTCACTCGGCAACAAGGCCGTATGCCAGCTGCCCGGTGGTGCCACTGTCAAGGACGGCATCGGCCCAGACCCCGACACCCCGTACGTCCGGGTGAAGATCGTCGCTGACGCCAACGCCGACGGCAAGGTCGACTGGCAGGACGCAGCCGTCGCCACCCGGGACGTCACCATGAAGCCGACCGGCTCGGGGGACGTGGCGAACAAGGTCATCACCCATATTCCGTTTAACATCGTCTCCCAGGCGACTCATCCGTTCCTTCGTACCTTGGACGATGTCAAGCGCATCTCTTTGGCGACCGACGGGCTCGGCCAGCAGGCCCTGCTCAAGGGCTACCAGGCCGAGGGCCACGACTCCGCACACCCCGACTACGGCGGCAACGTCTCCCACCGTGCCGGCGGGATGAAGGATCTCGAGAAGCTCACCGAGTCGGGCAGGCAGTGGAACACCGATTTCGGCATTCACGTCAACCTGGTGGAGTCTTACCCTGAGGCGAATCACTTCGGCGACAACATCCTCGTTAAGCCGTACCAGAAGGCGTGGGACTGGATGGAGCAGTCCTACCGGATGGACTACGCCAAGGACCTTGGGTCTGGTCAGCTCTTCGCTCGACTCAACCAGCTGAGGAAGGAGTTGGGAGCCAAGTCCAACCTCGACTGGTTGTACTTCGACACCAACTACCCTGCTGGTTGGCAGAACGACCGGATCGCCAACGCTCTGAACGCCGAAGGCTGGAGGATCGGTTCCGAATGGTCGTCAACCTATCCGCGCTATAACCAGTGGTCGCACTGGGCCAATGACGAGAACTACGGAACCGGAAACAAGGGATACAGTTCCCGGATCATTCGGTTCATCGACAACTCCCGCCGCGACACTTGGAATCCTGATCCGATCCTCGGCAACTCCAATGTCGTTGAGTATGAGGGTTGGACGAGCCACAACGACTACAACGCGTTCATCGCGAATGTGTGGCAGCGCAACCTGCCTACCAAGTTCTTACAGCGTTCGGACATCATGTCTTGGCAAGACGGCCGTATCGCTTTCGCTAACGGAGCCGTGGCAACTTCGTCGAAGAAGTCCATCTCGGGTCATGAGATTCCCACCGCAAGAACCATCACCTTTGACGGTGCCACGGTCTTCAAGGAAGGCGGGTCCTACCTGCTCCCATGGTCTAACGGTGGCAGCGATCGCCTGTACTACTGGAATCCGGGCAATGGCTCAGCAACTTGGAAACTCACGAATTCCTGGGCGGCACAGAAATCGGTATCTCTGTTCATGCTCACCGACACCGGCCGTGTCAAGGTTGCCGAAATCCCCGTCACCAACGGGTCCATCAGGATTCCCGCAACCAAGGCCAAGACTGCCTACGTCCTCTACCCGACGTCTAAGGTGCCTGCTGCAAAAACCCCGAACTGGGGAGAGGGAAGTCACTTCGCCAATCCGGGCTTCTACTCCGGTGACACCGCTGGTTGGAATGCCCGGGGAAACGTCTCGGTCAAGCACAACGACCGTGGCAACTTCCACCTCGAGTTCGGCAAGGCACAGTCGCAGATCTCCCAAGTCCTCAATCTGCCTGCTGGTGACCACTCCCTGTGGGCGTGGGTCCAGATAGATCCGACTAAGACCCGTCCAGTGGGACTTGCCGTCGACGGCACCGGGGTCACTCCCATCGACCATCAGAAGGGATGCGGGGGCCACGCGGAATCCGTCATCACGTCCACGACAGCCATCAACGCCACCGCTTCCGACGAGTATTTCGGCACCTACCACCAGCGGCTGCGAGTTGCTTTCCACTCTGACGGCAGACCAGTCACCGTTACCTTGAAGGCGCTCGCCGGGAATGTTATCGTCAGCGCCGATGACTTCCGAGTCGTTGACGCTGCTGTGCCCAGCGACCCTCACGTCACGCCTGCGACCGTTCTTTTCCAGAACTTCGAGGACGTCGACACCGGTTACTGGCCCTTCGTCACGGGAAGCGCAGGCATGGAGGGAGATGCCCGGACCCAGTTATCCCGTCGCCATGAGCCTTACACCCAGAAAGGTTGGAACGGTCGGGCCATGGACTCGGTTCTCAGCGGTGACTGGTCCTTGAAGATGCACGAAGAACGCAACGGGATCGTGCTGCGCACGACCACCGCGTCCGCCCCTCTGACCGGGGGCGGAACCCGGTACCGCATCTCCTTCGACTACCCGGCTGACAAACCCGGGTACTCGTTCGTCACAGGTCACGACAAGGTCAGCGGAAAGTCCGTCAAGGAAGTCATCACCGAGTCCCATGCCATGGGAGTCGCCACCTCGACGACTCATTTCTCCACCGACATCGTTGTGAAGGACCAACCTGCCTGGATCGGATTCACCCACCAGGGTGAAGGGGATATGTCCATCGACAACCTGCGCATCGAAAAGCTCGATCCACGACCGGTCTCCGTCACCTCCACGCAGGCAGCGGTGTTCCCGGATGCCTGCAAGCCGACCCCCGAACCGATCCAACCGGCGCAACCCTCGGCTTCCGCTCCGGCGACATCCGGCTCCCCCCAAGCCCCTGGAACCGGTAACCGCCCCAACCGTTATGCCTTGCCTCGTACCGGAGCAGACGGCGCCGGGCTCGGCTTCAGCAGTTCCGAGGCGGCATCGGCAACAGCTGCTGTGGGTGTCTCCCGTCAAGGCCGATGATGACCGGTTGAGGGTTCACGCCATGCCGTGATCCCCGCCTCTAGAAAGGATCAGCCCCTGCGTGATGCAGGGGCTGATCCTTATCGGCCGTGGCCGGGTGGTCGTGACGAACCAAGCTCAGCACCGATCAAATGCCGGACCGGGCAGTTCCGGTGCGGTGGCTGCTGGCTTGTCGTCGAGCTGGCGCAGGCACTCGGCGATCGCCGCGTCGAGCTGAACGTCGCAATCGGCTTCCCAATCCTCCGGAGACACCGTCACAACGATGTCAGGATCAACGCCGTGGTTCTCCACACCCCAGCCGTAGCTGCCGTACCAACCGGCGTAGCGCGGTTGAGTCACTGAGGTGCCATCAACGAGATCGAACCTGCCGTCGATCCCAACGACCCCACCCCACGACCTCTCGCCAATGACCTTGGCGTACCCCATCGCCTGGGTGGCAGCCGCGACGATGTCGCCATCGGACCCGGCCCACTGGTTAGTAACCATGACGATCGGCCCACGCACGGCGTTCTGCGGATAGGTATCTGCTGTGGCATACCACCGGCTGTAGTCCCACCCGACGACCCTGCGGGCCAACCTCTCGACAACCAGCTGCGAGGTATGACCACCATGATTGAACCTCACATCAGCGATAACACCCTCGTGGCGAGTGGCCTCACCGATTTGGCGGTGCAGCTCGGCCCAACCGTCGGAGACCATATCCGGTACATGTAAGTAGCCGAGTCGTCCGCCCGAATGCTCCTCAACATAGCGACGACGCGAGGCCACCCAGTCGTGGTAGCGCAGCGGAGCCTCATCAGCCATGGGCACGACGGCCACCTGGCGCTCGTTCTCGCCTCGACGTACCGTCAACTCGACGACCCGTCCCGCCGATCCTTCCAGGAGCTCACCGAGGTTGCCATCGGCGCCGACCTTCCGACCATCCACCGCAACAATGACGTCCCCCTCGGTCACCGCGACTCCAGCTGCCCGTAGTGGTGACCACGCGCGAGGATCCGACGACTCGCCGGGAATAACCCGGACGACCTTAGCCCCGTCATTCCCGCTGCTGACGTCGGCTCCCAGGAGGCCAGCGCGCATGTCCGAATCCCCGGCAGCTCCGGAGGCCGACACGTAGGAGTGCGAGGTGTTGAGCTCGGCAACCGTCTCCCAGAGGATGTCGTGGAGGTCGTCAACGACGTGACACAGATCAACGAGGGGACGGTAGCGGTTGAGGACGCTGTCCCAGTCGACCCCGTTCATATCCTCACGCCAATAGTGGCTCGCCATCAGGCGCCCGTTTTCATCAAACATTTGACGCCATTCAGCACGCGGATTGACAGTACGACGCAGCCGCGTCAGGTCGACGCGGATGTAAGCCGGATCGTCGTCATCAACCTTGTGAGATGAAGGAACGACGATGGTGTCGTCGCGATGGCGCACCACGAGACGCTCGCCATCGCCCGACACAGAGAAAGTGTCGACGCGTTCACACAGCTTATCGAGGTGACGGGCGGACAGGTTGTAGTGCCACAAGACGTCACTGGGTGCTTCCCCGGTCACACCGGCACGGGTAGCGCCCAGCTCGCCGCCGCGATCAGCCACCTCGATCCACACCACACCATCCTTGACGACTGCCAGATCGCGATAAGAACCTGACGGAACTGGGAACGGCACCATCCTCTCCTCGAATCCGTCAGCAGCAACGTGGCAGATAACCGTCTCGTCGGCTTCGCCGTTACTAGTCTCTGCGTTGGCCTTGGCTTTAGCGTCCTGCACCTCACTGATCCGCCATCCCTGGGAAGACGGGCCGAATGGGGATGCCTCGGTTGCACTGAGCGGAACCAGCCAAGGACGCTGCGTGTGGCCGAAGGATAGGTCGAAGGTCTGACCGTCATAATTCGGGTCAAAAGTGCGCGCTGAAAGCATGGCGAGGTATTTGCCATCGGCAGTAAAGACCGGGCAGGAGTCATCAAAGGCGCCACGGGTGAGCTCAAAGGGCTCACCCATCCCCTGCTCGTCCCAGCATCGTATCTGACCGATCATCGCCTCGCCGGTAGCCATCGGGGATCGCCACACTACATAGCGGGAATCGGGGGACCATGCCAGCCCATTCGCCTCACCTTCTAAAGACTTTCCAATCTCACGGATCGCTCCGTCGGCAATGGTGACGATCAGGATGCGGCCGTCATGGCTAATGAGGGCAACCTTCGTGCCGTCAGGAGCCGGTGCGATATGCAACACACGACCAATCTGGCCCTGGGCGATACGTCGAATCTCACCAGTGCCATCAAGATTGGCGACCTCGAGGCAATCCTCTCCGTCGACGTCACTGGCCCACACCCCTTGGCCAGTCTGGCCAAGAACGCGCGGCTCACGGATGCGAACGCCGTCGGCTGCCGAGAGCGCTCGCGCGGGGCCGGAGCGGTGGGTAAGGAAGTAGGCGGCTCCTCGCCACTCAAGCAAAGATCCGTCGCCACCGTGATCCGAAACGATCGCTTCCAGACGATCCGTAGGATCCAGCGGCATGCGTGGAGGGGCTCCGATACCGAGATCAATCTCCAGACGCTCCGGTTCTGCGTCAAGGCCAGTCATCCTCCACAGCGCACCGTGGGTGTGGTAGACGATCGTCGTACCGTCGGTGCGTGGGTCACGCACATAGCCCTCCGCTTCGCCGTGATGGGTGTGCTGACGCAGATCGTGTCCCTGGCCGTCAACTGACCAGATCTGGGCCTGGGCCTGCGGGCAGTCATCGTCACTCATATCGGAACTGAAGATGAGACGACCGTCGATCCAACCCACGCTGTAACGCCCAGCAGCTGCGTAGCCGTCGTGGTTGTCGTTACCCTCACGCAGCAAACGCAAGAATTTCTCAGCCCTAGCGGGCCGCAGCCAGATCTGAGCGGCTGTTCCCCCGCGGTACCTCTTCCACCGCGAGCAGTCGCCGGAATTAGGAGTGACGACCGCGACGGCACCGTCGGAACTGACGGCCAGATCCATTCCCGGTCCGTATCCAAGTCGCTCGACATGGCCATCGAGGGAGACGGTGTATAACCATGCCAGGCCGACGTCGTTGGTCTGGTGCGGGGATGAGAACACCACATGCTCGTCGTCCTGCCAGCCGACGACGAAGCTGCGCGCCGCCCCTAGCCATGTCAGCCGGCGCTGATCTCCGGTAGCCAGGTCGATGACGAATACTTCGGGCCGCTGACCCAGGTAGGACGTCCATGCAATCTTGGTGCCATTGGGGCTGAAGCGAGGATTACGGACCATAACGTGATCGTTGGTGAGACGACTCGCCCGTCCTCCGGTGACGGGAACCAACCACACATCGTCGTCAGCGGTGAACACCACGAGGTCGCCGTGGACATCGGGGTATCGCAAGTATCCAGTTGCCATGGGTGTCAGGGTACCGTCTGTTACGGAAACAAAGGGGAGGCGCGAAGGCAGATATGCGAAGGCCCGCAAGTCCATGGCGATCTTGCAGAAGCGAGCTGACAAACTGCTCGCCGAAGTCCTTGACGAGCACTGACCTCAGGCAGATAGCCTGCCTCGACCATGAAAGACCGGCGTGGAGAGGTACTGACACTTCCCTTCACCGGTGATGGCTTCCTGGGTTACCACGACTCGGGAGACATCATCGCGGGAGGGGACGTCGAACATGACGTCCATGAGGGTCTCCTCAATAATGGCCCGCAGTCCGCGTGCACCGGTCCCTCGTGCAACAGCCTTGTCGGCGATCGCCCCCAGGGCTCCCTCGGTAAAGGTCAATTCCACCCCGTCCAACTCGAAGAGTTTCTCAAATTGGCGGGTCAGAGCATTGCGAGGCTCGGTCAGAATGCGAACCAGGGCTTTGCGGTCGAGCGGGTGCACGGCCGTAACCATTGGCAGACGTCCGATGAACTCTGGAATAAGCCCAAACTGGTGAAGGTCCTCTGGGCGCACCAGGCTGAGGGCTTCGGGCCCCTCAATGACCTCGCTCGCACCCGGATCATTGTTGAATCCCAACGGACGAGTACCGATCCGCTTGGCGATGATGTCTTCCAGACCGGCGAAGGCGCCCCCCACGATGAACAGGACGTTGGTGGTATCGATCTGGATGAAGTCCTGTTGAGGATGTTTGCGTCCACCTTGGGGAGGCACTGAGGCCACTGTCCCCTCAAGAATCTTGAGCAGAGCCTGCTGGACGCCCTCACCGGAGACGTCACGAGTGATTGACGGGTTCTCCGCTTTACGAGCCACTTTGTCGATCTCGTCAATGTAGACGATTCCCCGCTCAGCCCGCTTGACGTCGAAGTCAGCAGCCTGCAGCAGCTTGAGCAGGATATTCTCGACGTCTTCACCGACGTAACCAGCTTCGGTAAGAGCGGTGGCGTCAGCCATTGCGAAGGGGACGTTAAGCTGACGAGCCATCGTCTGAGCTAGGTAGGTTTTGCCACAGCCAGTCGGCCCAAGCATGAGGATATTCGACTTACCGAGCTCCACCCCGTCGTCCTCGGCGCGACGGGCATGCGGCACGTTGACCTCGGACTGGATGCGCTTGTAATGGTTGTAGACAGCCACCGAGAGGGTCCGCTTGGCCTCTTCCTGGCCGATCACCCAAGCGTCAAGGAATTCGCACAACTCGCGCGGACGGGGAAGGTCCTCGACCCCACCGGCCTCGTCGGAGGACGAAAACTCCTCCTCGATGATCTCGTTGCACAGCTCAATACATTCGTCACAGATGTAGACCCCGGGGCCAGCGATGAGCTTCTTGACCTGCTTCTGACTCTTACCGCAAAAGGAACATTTGAACAGGTCTCCGCTCTCACCAATTCGCGCCATCCGGCTTCCCTCCTACTCGGCATACTCGTGTCGATCCGTCTTCTCCGCGACGATCGTCCTCCCGAGGTGTGCGCCGTACACCTTAGTTATGGACAGTATCCATTTCGGATGTCGTCGTCACCCGTGTCGAGTGACGACGACCAACCCTGCAGTAACCCTCGAGGGTCACCAGACGACCGCGTCGAACCTCACAGCGAGGTCAAAATGTCGTCGATAAGGCCATACTCCTTCGCCCCCTGGGCAGTTAGATACTTGTCGCGATCGATGTCCTTGGAAATCTGCTCGACGCTCTGACCAGTCGCAGTAGCGAGCATGTTCTCCATGAGCTTGCGGATGCGCTGAATCTCGTCGTCCAAGATCTCAATATCGGTGGCCTGACCATACGTGGCCTGGCCCATAGCCGGCTGATGGATGAGGACGGTCGAGTTCGGCAAGGACAAACGCTGCCCCTTCGCGCCGGCGGCCAGCAACACGGCCGCAGCCGATGCCGCCATACCCAGACAAATCGTCTGGATGTCGGGGCGCACATAATTCATGGTGTCGTAGATCGCCGTCATAGCTGTGAACGAGCCACCAGGCGAGTTGATGTACATGCTGATCTGACGATCGGCATCCATCGACTGCAGACACAGCAGCTGGGCCATCACGGCGTTGGCGATGTCGTCAGTCACCGGAGTGCCAAGGAAGATGATGCGATCCTCGAACAACTTGGTGTACGGATCGACGCGACGCACACCGTAAGAGGTGCGCTCCTCCCACTGCGGGATGTAGTAGTCGTTGCGCGGACCTGCCGGGGCTAGCCCGCCGGGAGCAGCCTGTTCGGCCTGCTCAGCGTTCAAGGCGGCCAACCGATTCTTGTCAAAGGCGTTGAATCCCATGGTCACCTCACTGATTGGGGGCGTCGCCGCGAAGCTGCGACGCATTGCTGTAGACGTGGTCAATGAGCCCATATTCGAGAGCCTCCTGAGCGGTAAACCAGTGGTCCCGGTCGGAGTCCTCAAGGATCTGCTCAAGGGTGTGGCCAGAGTGGTCGGCGTTGAGCTGAGACAACTCACGTTTGGTGTCCTTGAGCATCTTGGCGTTAATGGCGATCTCAGTAGCAGTACCACCAACTCCGCCGAGCGGCTGGTGCATGAGGATCTTGGCGTGCGGCAGGGCGTACCTCTTACCGGGTGTGCCAGCGGTCAGCAAGAACTGGCCCATGGACGCTGCCATGCCCATCGTCACGGTCGCAACATCATTAGAGATCCACTGCATAGTGTCATAGATCGCCATTCCCCCGGTGACCGAGCCACCTGGAGAGTTGATGTAGAGGTAAATATCGGCCTCGGGATCCTCGGCGTTGAGTAGCAACATCTGGGCGCATAACGCATTCGCATTCTCGTCTTTAACCTCGGAACCAAGGAAGACAATGCGGTTGCGCAGCAGCGACTGGTAGACGTTGTCGGTCATCCCGGCACCGCCGGTCTCGGGGCCGGCCATGGCGGGCATGCCCTGGGAAGCGATCGAAGTATTGTGACTCACGGTCCTGAATCTACCCTGTGGGCACGACAGTTCCAGAGCCTTTCGCGGTCAGCGCGTCCGAACACCACCGGCATGCTACTCATCGGGGTTGTCCTCAAGCCCTTCTGTGGGTCGAGACGAGATCAGCGCATTAACCCATCGAGCACCTGGGTCGTGGTCAATAAGAGTGGCCTTGACGAGCAAGGAGCACGGCAAAGCGATCAGAGTTCCCAACGCCCCAAAAACCCAACCCCACAAAAGCAAAGAAACAAAGGACATCGTCGGCGTCAGACCCACGGCATCGCCAGCAAACTTTGGCTGGATAATCGACTGGATGACGAAGTTCAGCACCGAGTAGGAGACGACAACAGCCACCGCCGCCACCCAGCCGTCTTTGAAGAGAGCCAAGAGGGCTGGCGGGATAACACCGATGATGAAGCCAATATTTGGAATGTAGTTCGTCAGGAAGCTGAACAACGCCCAGACCCCGGCAAGCGGAACGCCGATGATGAGCAACGCTGCCCAGTCAAAGAGGGCGACAATAAGGCCGAATACCGTCGTCACCAACCAGTACTTACGAATACCGGAAGCGAAGGACTCCAAAGCCAAGACAACATCCGGCTTACGACTTCCGGCCATCCTTAGCCGATCATGCATCTGCGGGGTATCCATGACCATAAAGATCATGCCAGTGAGGATGACGATAATCATCGTCACGACGCTGGTGGTATCCGAGGCAACCGATGTCACGACCGACATCACTTGCTGCGGATCGATCTTTTTGAGCTTATCGGCAATGACGTCCTGGGAATACCCAAGTTGGGTCGACCAGTGCAGCAGTTGCGTATAGATCTTCTCCATCTGCGGGATGTAGCTCTGCAACTGGTTAATCATGGCTGCCACCGACCACACCATGCCTACGACGCCAGCCGCCAGCACAACGATGACGGCGGTGCCGGCTGTCGTGGCAGAGATCCACCGCGGACATTTGTGTTTCACGAGCCAGGTGTGAATCGGATAGGCCGTGATGAGGAGGTTCAAACCGAAAAACAACGGGGCGACGACGCTCGACAGCTCATGCAGGAAGCTCAGTCCTAACCACGCAGCAGCCACCGTCAGCAGAACAATGGTGAGTTTAGGCAAGCCGTGTTTGCTGGTGGCTACCTCAGCTTTTTCGTGGTCACTCGGCTGAGGTTGCAGCCCAGATTCGGCCGCCTTCTCCGCGTTCGTTGCGCCGTGGGTGGGATGTTCCTCAGTCTCCAATTCGCCACGCTCGACCGCACGGGCCACCGCGATGTCATCAGCCATCATCTGACGCGCATTGCGCAACTGACGAGTGGCAGGGGCAACAGAGATCCGACGTCGAGATCGTGTGGGGCGCGCGGGGCGTTTGTTCATCGAGCTTCCTCAGGGTTGACGTGGGACCGGCGTCGTGCGGAAACCCGCACGACGCCGGTCATCACGGATCATGTCGATCCTACGGGACACGTGGCCCCTGATCATCACTTGGACTTATCGTCCTTGGCAGCCGTCTTCTTCTTAGGAGCAGGCTTCTTAGCAGCGGGCTTGTCGTCAGACTTGGCGTCTACGACCTTCTTGGTGGTCGCCTTGGCACCAGCAGACTTCTTAGCGGAAATCTTCTTGGTGGTCGCCTTCTTAGCGGGAGCCTTCTCCTCAGCCTTGGGCTCCTCTGTGGCCTTGCCGTCAGCCTTCTCAGCAGAATCTTCAGCAGGAGCGTCCTCTTCGGCCTGCTTGTCGGCAATGGTGCCGTCAGGCTGGATGCGGTCAAGCTCGAGAGCATTACCCTTCGAGTCGGTGACGGTAGCAGCACCCACCATGGAGGCCAGAGCCTTGCCACGACGGATCTCCTGCATCCAATCAGGCAGGTGGTTGTGCTGCATCATGTGCTGAGCCTCCTCCTCGGGGGAGGTGCCGTTCTGCTGAGCCTTGCGGAACAGCAACTCAGTCAACTCGTTCTGCTCAACACCGATCTCGTCGTCATCGGCCATCTTGTCGAGGACAATTTGGGCTTTGAGGGCGTCCAGGGAACGCTTCTCGATCTCAGCCCAGAAGTCGTCGGCGTTATCCACCTCCTCTTCGGAGTCTTCGAGATACTCCTCGACGGTCATACCAGCCTGGGCCAACTGCTGGTTGACCTGCTGACGGCGGGCTTCGAGCTCAGAGTCGATGAGGCTGGTCGGCAGCTCAATGTCGATCTTGGAGATAACCTCCTCCAGCACCTTGTCGCGGGCGTCTGCAGCCTGGTCGAGGCGAGCCATATTCTCCAAAGCGGTGCGCAAGTCGGCACGCATCTCGTCGACAGTGTCGAACTGACTGACCAACTGGGCGAAGTCGTCGTCAACGGCCGGGAGCTCCTGCTCGCAGACTTTAGTAACGGTGACTTTAATGTCGGCATCCTGGCCGCGCAGCGGGCCGCCAACGAGGGTGGAGTGGAACTCTGCGGACTCACCCGCCTTGAGACCGGTAACAGCCTCATCAAGGCCTTCCAGCATGCCCTCGGAACCGACCTTGTAGGTGACACCGGATGCGGTGGCGTCTTCGAGAGCCTCGCCGTCACGGGTTCCAGCAAGGTCAATAGTGACGAGGTCGTCCTTGGCAGCAGCGCGCTCGACCTCCGTATTAGTGGCAAAACGCTGGCGCAGGGTCTCGACGCGCTCGTCGACGTCCTCGTCCGGCACCTCAACGGCAGGCACCTCAACGGAGATGGCGGAGACGTCGGGAAGATCGAAGTCAGGACGAACGTCCACCTCGGCGGTGAACTCGACGACCTCGCCATCCTCCAGCTTGGTCACCTCGATCTCGGGCTGGCCCAAGGGAACGACCGTGTTCTCCTCGATGGCCTTGCCATAAGCAGCCGGGAGGGCGTCGTTGATGGCCTCTTGAAGGACGACCCCGCGACCGAAACGCTGGTCGATAACCGGAGCGGGCACCTTTCCCTTGCGGAAGCCGGGAACGTTCACCTGGTTGGCGATGTCCTTGTAGGCCTTGTCAAGGCTGGGCTTCAGTTCATCGAAGGGCATCTCGATCGTGAGCTTCACACGGTTAGTGCTGAGCTTCTCAAGGCTGCTGGGCACGAAGTTTCTCCTGTGGTTCCGATTCTGTCATCCCCGTTGAGGGGAGTACACATTCCATCTAATTCTAGCGACGCAGTAGTTCCTGAGCCACCGGAAGGTTCCCACCCGGCAACAGCACCCGCCCAACTCCACGGTCTCGGCCAATGATTTTGGTGTCAGGAGACCCCTTCCAGCGGGCCGCACCATGGTCCTGCTGACTTACCGCTGGAAAGACGGAATGACGAAAATGTCAACAATGACGCGACTGCTGACAAATGGAGCGGATGACGGGAATCGAACCCGCGTAGCCAGTTTGGAAGACTGGGGCTCTACCATTGAGCTACATCCGCGCATCCCCGAAGGGACCTCGATAGCATACATGGATTGACCGTCGGCGTCACATTCACAGTGACAGGGTGTGCCACGACCGTCCCAGCCCATCCTCCAGCCCGTGAAATATCAACCTTTCGGACCATGTTCACATCTGGACCCCGTGGTGTCATGACACCATGAGATCGTTGAAGAAGCTTGCAATCTGCGCAACCACCTGGCTAGTCATCGGCCTGCTCGGCGGAGTGTTCTCCCGCGAGTTCACGAAGGCCCACGACGTCACCGCCTGGACCCAGCTCAAGGTGGTGCACACCCATAGCCTGGCGCTGGGCTTCATGCTCACCCTCATCGTGCTCCTAGTGGAGCGAGCTTTCGCTCTTTCTCACCACCGTGGCGCCTTCGCTTTTCTGGGGATTCAACCTTGGCCTCCTGCTGACGATCGCAATGCTCGTCGTGCACGGCATGATGCAGGTCAACGGACATCCCGACGCCTCCCCTGTGATCTCCGGTATTGCGGGTCTAGGCCACATCGGCCTGTCCGTCGGTCTCGTCGGCCTCATGGTGGCCCTGTTCACATCACTTCCAACGGGCAAATTAGGAACAGCTCACGACCAATCTTTGACCCTTAAACAAGCGGCAACCACTCGTCATATAGCATACATAAGCGGACACCATCACGACGGCAGCCACGGGTATAACGGGTGGCGGATTACGCCCGCTACCTGACCGACGACAGTTATGTTGTGGTAAGTGCCGAGACACGCGGTAGCAACCACAAGGGAGTTGACTATGCCAATCACCGTCGCGCCAGGTTCCGTGGTGCAGGTACGTGATGAGGAGTGGCTTGTCAGCACTGTCGAGCAGACCGACGATGGACAACTCCTGACGGTGCAGGGCTTGTCAGACCTCGTCCGTGGCACCACGGCGAAGTTCTACGAACACCTAGACAACATCATCCCGCTGGATCCGCATGACGCGACCCCGGTAGCCGACGCGTCCCCGCACTATCGGGACGCGCGACTCTGGTTGGAAGCAACGCTTCGCAAGACTCCGATCCCACTCGGCGAACCCACCCTGGCCGCCAGCAAGTACGCCTTGGCCAAGCGCCTGCAGTACCAGTACTCGGCTGTACAGCAGGCCCTCGATCCGGAAAACCTGCGACCGCGCATCCTCCTAGCGGACGCGGTGGGTCTAGGAAAGACGATCGAGATCGGGATGATCCTCTCCGAACTCATCCGCCGGGGCCGTGGCGAACGCATCCTCATCGTCTGTCCTCGTCATGTGTTGGAACAGATGCAGAACGAGATGTGGAGCCGTTTCGCTATCCCATTCGTCCGTCTCGACTCCGTAGGTCTGCAGCGCGTCAAACAGAAAATCCCCGCCAACCGCAACCCCTTCAGCTGGTACAAGCGCGTCATCATTTCGATGGACACCCTCAAGCAGGACCGCTTCACCCACGACCTTCACCGTCACGAATGGAACGCCGTCGTCATTGACGAGTCCCACAACGTCACTGGTGACACCACTCAGAACAACCGTCTGGCCCGGACCCTGGCGCCCAATACCGATGCCCTCATCCTGGCCTCCGCGACCCCGCACAATGGCAACCGGAAATCCTTCGCCGAGCTCATCAGGCTGCTGGAGCCCACCGGTGTCAACCCCCATGGTGAGCTCGACAAGGGCGACCTTAGCGTCTGGTGAAGCGACGCCACCGCAACGACCCCGAGGTGTCCAGCGTCGCCGGGGCCGACTGGGCTAAGCGCAAACCACCGCAGAACCTCCTGGTCAAGGCCACTGCGGCCGAGGACGCCGTCGCCGACGAATTGGAGCAGGTCTGGCTGCATCCCACCGGATCGTCCCCGTACAGCGGCGCAGCCTCCGCCCTCTTCCCATGGACCATCGCTAAGGCCTTTTTGTCCTCCCCGGCTGCCCTGCGTCAAACTATTAGCGAGCGCCGTCGACGCATCACCGCACACCCGACGACACCGGATCAGCAGGTCGAAATTGAAGCGCTGGATCGATTGAACGAATTAAACGACGCCGTTTTCGACTCATCAGCCAAATACGATGAATTAGTGCGTTACCTACGCAGTATCGGCATTGATCGACGCAGCTCGGAGCGAGTGGTTGTCTTCGCCGAACGGGTCGCCACTCTCTGCTGGCTGCGTGACCGCCTCAGGGGCGATCTCTGCCTCGCCGAGGACCAGATCGCGGTGCTACACGGTGGCCTGAGCGACACCGAACAACAGCAGATCGTCGAATCCTTCAAGCAGTCGAACTCTCCCATCCGCGTACTGGTCACCGGTGACGTCGCCAGCGAGGGAGTCAACCTGCACCAGCAATGCCACGAACTCATTCACTTCGACATCCCTTGGAGTCTGATCCGGATCGAGCAGCGCAATGGCCGCATCGACCGATACGGGCAACGTCATTCCCCGCAAATCACCACCCTGCTGTTGGAACCGTCGAACCCGGTCTTTCGCGGCGACCTTCGGGTGCTGTCACGTCTGCTCAAGCGCGAGCAGGAGGCTCACGAGGCACTCGGCGACGCCGGCAGTCTCATGGGCCGTTACAGCGCCAGTGCCGAGGAGGAGGACATCAAGCTGGTTCTGGCAGGCCGTCGAGATTTCAACGACGTTGTCAGGAGTGTCGACGAGTTGTCACCCGAGGACTCCCTGGCCTGTCTGCTGGCCTCCCTCAACGCGCCGACCGACGACAAGCCCCCGTCGGCCAAGTTCACCGAGCCGAGCCCGCTGTACCCCCGGCCCGTCGACTTCCTGCGTGAAGCATTGGAGGCCTACTACACCACGCCGTCGGCAGCCCCGACGGATACCGGTCGCGGTGGCGGCGTCTCGTGGCGGGACCACGGTGACGGCGTCGTCGAGTTCATTCCGCCTGCGGACTTGCGGCAACGCTTGGAGGTACTACCGCAGAGCTATCTGCAGGACCGCCACGTGCTTGAGCGGTTCTCGTTGGCCACTGACGAGACAGTCGCTCAGGCGCAGCTTGTCCGGGCCCTCACCGACGATTCCGACAGTTCCTGGCCCGAGGCCCATTACCTGAGCCCCCTGCATCCAGTGCTGGACTGGGCCGCTGATCGCGCGCTGTCGAAGTTGTCGCGCAATGCTGTCTATGTGGTGCGAGGCAAGGTCGACTTGCCCGCCGTCTTAGCCGTTGGCACGCTCACAGATCGTCGCGGACTAGTGGTGGCAGCGAGCTGGATGTGTATTAGGTTCCTCGATCCGGAAAACCTAACCTCCCCTTGGATCACCATGCATACGTCGTCGGCCGATATGCTCGCGGACGTCGGCGTCGGCGCTGATATGTCCAATCCAGGGCCCGTCGCACGGCCTGATGATCTTAAGCCCTTGGTGGAGCTCGCCATGAACGCCGCGGACGAGGAACTCAAGTCCACGTTCGACGCTGCCAAGGAGGGTACACAAGATCGGATCGCCGCATGGAACCACAAGACCGTCGCATGGCAGGAGGACTCGCAGACCCTCATCCCTAACCATGCCCTGCGCATCCGGCGAACCTCCGTTGAGGAGGAGAAGCAGCTCATCGCCGATATGGAGCCGCAGCAGAGGTTGGCGCGGCCCCTGCTCGTCGTCGTGCCGGAAAACTACCCGACCGCTCATGAGGAGTGTGACCATGCCAAGCAGTGACGCCCTGATCGTCGTCGAAGATTGGATCAGCGAGCACTTCTTCACCACTGACGCGCGTAAAGAGTCCTTCCAGAAGCTCGTGCTGGATCGCCGCAAGCAGTGGGACGGCGAGGACGTCCCGACGACGCGGACGAGATTTACCGAGCGGGCCAGCAAACTCGCGACGATGCTGGCCGCGTTGTACTCCGAGGATCTCGACGAAGCAGCTAGAGCCGAGGCCGCCGAGCAGGCCCACGAGGAGTTGCTGCGCGTGCTCGGGTACTCGACCGGTGAGTTCCGCATCCGCCGCGATGGGCCAGTGCGATGGTTCTCGACGGCGGGCATCGAGCAGTCGGCGCTGGCCGTTGTCACAGCCCGGCCAGTGGAGGTGGTGCCGAAGAAGAAGGAATGGCCCCACCAATCTGCTGGTCGGTAGAAGTACGGGGTTTGAGCCAGTCGAGTAGTTTCATAATCTGCTCCTTGCAAGGTATTGTGAAGGATATGAAATCTCTTACCCCTCATTTGCTTCTCTGCTCTTTTTTCACAAGCATTGCTCCTGCCTTAGGAGAAGGATTTCGCAACAAACGTGTGGCTTTCATTCCGACAGCAGCAGCCCACGAGGAGTACACAGCCTACGTGGATTCAGCACGCTCATCATGGAAAGAACTTGGCAGCAATATCACCGATGTGGATATTGCCAGAATGCCTCTAAGAACAGCGACCGAGGCGCTTGAGCAAGCCGAGATAATCTATCTTTCAGGAGGGAACTCCTTCTACCTCCTCGATTGCCTACGCTCAACAGAAATCGACCAGATTATTCGAGGGCGTCTGGCCGAAGGGGCGATTCTAGTTGGTGAATCAGCTGGAGCTATAGTTTGTAGCCCAAATATCGCCTACATTCAGCCAATGGATCGTGTCCCTGACAACTACAGCCAGGCTGACTACACCGGACTGAACTTAGTGGACTTCTTCCCGGTACCTCACTACCTCGCCCCTCCATTTGTGAAGAGTTCCAAGGAAGTAGTCGCCCAGCACGCTAGCCTCCCACTCGAGCTCATGAACAACGCAGAAGCGGTAATAGTAGAGGGTCCCCAAAGGACAAAGATCTCATCAGAGCACCAGTAGTCCTCGTGAGTCGTACACCGACGTGCCCGTGTGGCTGCCACCGCCTCGGATAGCGCGGTCGAGGGCCATGATGGTGGCGACCACCTCGTCGATCTTCTCGGTGGACTTTTGCTTGTCGGGTTTGATGTTTCCTGCCGGGTCGGTGCGGACGTGAATGTTGTCGACCATCCAGGACAGCACTGGGTGCCTGCCGTGAGCGAGCCTACCTTCTAGTGCGAGTCTCATGAGCTCCTTGGACGGTGGGCTCATGTCTTTGAAGCCTTGCCCGAAGGGCACGACGGTGAACCCGGCATCGTCAAGGTTTTGGCTCATCTGGACTGCGCCCCACCTGTCGAAGGCGATCTCGCGGATATCGAAGCGTGTCCCGAGTTGCTCGATGTGGCGTTCGACGTGGGCGTATTGGACGACGTTGCCCTCCGTGGTCTCTAATAAGCCCTGTTGGTGCCACAGGTCGTAGGGCACATGATAACGCGCCACCCGCAACGCCAGGTTGTCCTCCGGTATCCAGAACCACGGGGCGATCCGGTACTTCTTCGTCCCCGTAGGGTGGGAAGATGAGGACGAAGGCGGTAATATCCGTCGTAGAGGCAAGATCCAGCCCGCCGTAGCAGCGTCTTCCTTCCAGCTCGTCCAGGTTTACCGGGTCGGCTCCCGCGTCCCAGATGTGCATGGGCATCCACCGCACCGACTGCTTGACCCACTGGTTCAACCTGAGCTGCCGGAACGTGTTCTCCTCGGCAGGGTTCTGCCGGGCCGAGTTGCACGCCGCGCGCACCTTGTCGATCGGCACCGTCACGCCCAGTGAGGGGTTGGCTTTGCGCCACACGGCCTCATCGGTCCAATCATCATCCGCGTCGGCCCCGTAGATCACCGGATAGAACGTCGGATCATACTTCTTGCCCGCGAGGATGTCCTGGACTTTCTGGTGCTGCTCATAGCAAATCGAATGCGTATCAGTTCCGGCGGTGGTGATCAGGAAATACAGCGGCTAGGTGCGTGCGTCGCCCGAACCCTTGGTCATGACGTCGAACAGGGCTCGGTTGGGTTGGGTGTGAAGCTCGTCGAAGACCACGCCGGAGATGTCGAACCCGTGCTTGAAGTAGGCCTCTGCGGAGAGGACTTGGTAGAAGGAGTTGGTGGGCTTGTAGATGATTCGCTTCTGCGAAGAGAGGATCTTCACCCGCTTCGACAGGGCTGGTGATTGGCGCACCATATCGGCGGCGACTTCGAACACGATCGAGGCCTGCCGCCGGTCGGCCGCACACCCGTAGACTTCGGCACGCTCCTCACCATCCCCACACGTCAGCAGCAGGGCGACGGCGGCGGCAAGCTCTGATTTGCCCTGCTTCTTGGGGATCTCGACATAGGCGGTAGTGAACTGGCGGTAGCCGTCGGCTTTGACGGTGCCGAACAGGTCACGGATGATTTGTTCCTGCCAGTCGATGAGCTGGAAGGGCTGTCCTGACCAGCGGCCCTTGGTGTGTTTCAAGGCTTGGATGAACGCGACCGCGAAGTCGGCTTTCCGCTTGTCATAGGTGGAGCCTGCGGCCATGAACCGGGTCGGCGTGTAGGTGTCGAGAGTGCGCATCACGCCCGTCAGGCTCCTTCCTGTGCTGGTTAGTTGGTGTGGGCGAAGGCCCAGGCGATGGCGTGGCCGGCGTCAGCGAACAGTTCGTCAGCCTCGGCGACCAGGTCGAGTTCGCATTCACTGAAGCCTCGGGCGTCCGGTCCCCAGCCGGAGATCGGCTGCTCGGCGAGCTTGTAGACGCGGGCGTCGTTTCCGATCCGGCCTTTGCCCAAGTGCCGGTAGGCCGAGGCGAGGACGAAGTCCCCGTAGGCGATCACCGTGCCGTAGCTGTCGGTCGCCATCTGCAGCTGCTCCATCGTGGTCTTTTCGTTGTTCATGACCTTCTCCTTCTTGCCTTGTTCGGTCATGTACATACAGCCATAGGTGCGCGCTCTTATCCAGTCGTAAAAGCCCTAGTCAGCCCACTATTTTTGAGGAATCTTTGAGGGGCGACGGGCACGGAAACGGCCCCTGATTGGGTGGGTACCCACGGTGGCTTGGGGTCAGTCGATGGCCAGGTGCCAGGCGGGGATCATGCGGCGTTCCCCGGTGATCGGGTCTGGGTAGCGGTCGTTGACTTGGGTCATGCCTCGCAGGGTTGCCCCTGCCTGGGTGAGGTTCCAGATGATCGTGGTCAGGCCGGTCTGGTTCGCGCTGATCGTGAACTCGCCGATGCTGTGCTCCTTGAGTTCGTCGAGGATGCTGGGCACGTCTGAGTCGTAGAGACCTTCGGCGAAGTCGAGCAGCTCGTTGCCCGCCCGCTGGCTGTTCATGTAGACGGTGAGCAGGCTCGTGGACGAGGTTTGGGTGCGGGTCGCGATCTTGCTGGTCGAGGTCGTCAATTGTGTTCATCGCGGGTGTCCTTGTGGGTGGGTGGGGTGCGCCAGGCGGCGTTGCCGTCCAAGTGTTTGAGCAAGGTGCGGCGGACGGGTTTGGTGTCGTCGCCGATCAGACCGAGGCGCAGCAGCCAGCAGCGCATCGCATATTTGTCGTTCCCGCCCGTTTCGGCAGGTTTGGCTGAGGCTCTTGTGGCGGTTTTGGCGTGGTCGATGATCCGGGCGATCAGCACCGTGGTGGCCTCCACTACCTGCGGGTCGGGCGCTACGTCGAACCAGGGGAACTCGACCGTCCCGGCCTCGGCGTCGATGCTCATCGGGGTTGCGGGGATCTGGAGTGCTTTGGCGATGAGCTCTCCTTTCGCTGCTAGCGTCGCCTCCACCTTCCCTTTCGTGGTGTCCTCCCAACCGGTGGTGGGGAACGCCAACGTCAACCCCAACTCGCCTGGCTCGTCGGTGGTGTCCGTCGGGAATCCGGCCTGCGCGGCCGCCTCGACCAGCCCGGCCACGTCGGTGTCGTCGGGCAGATGCAGCAGCCAGTCACGATCCAACATGGCCTCGCCAATCTGGTAGGCAAACGTTGGGGTTCCCAGATACTCGACGGTCGCTCGCAGCTGGGTGGCGAGAAAAGCGGCGAGTTGCTTGCGGCCTTTGCGCTGCTTGGTGAACTTGAGTGTCGTCATGACCGGCCTCCTTTGCGTGTTCCCCTGGTCGGAGTGGTTTTCGGTCATGTACATACACGCTCTATCCCGACCAGATAGCAAGTCCGGACGGCCACCTATTTCTTGCCTCGATCCACGGCCTTCACCACATCCAGGTAGGCCAACTGTTGGCCGTCGCGCAGGCAGGTGATACCTGCGGCGTCCCCGGTGGCGTCGGCGTAGCGGCGCAGAATGACTGAGGCGTATTTCTCGTCGAGCTCCATGCAGTAAGCGATCCGGTTGGTGGCCTCACACGCCATGAGCGTGGAGCCAGAGCCGGCGAACGTGTCGAGCACGATCGCATTCGCCTGGGTGGAGTTTCCAATCGGATACGCCAACAGATCCAGCGGCTTCGAGGTCGGATGATCAGCATTCCTGCGAGGCTTATCAAACCGCCAGACGGTGGTTTGTTTCCGATCCGCGTACCACGTGTGCTTGCCCGTCTTCACCCAGCCGTAGAGAACGGGCTCGTGTTGCCACTGATACGGGGAACGACCCAGCACCAGGGAGTCCTTGACCCAGATGCAACACCCCGACAGCTTGAAGCCCGCGTCTTGAAAGGCGCGCCGGAAGTTCAGACCTTCGGTATCGGCGTGGAACACGTACGCGGACGCGCCCTTCTCACACACGCCCGCCATCTGAGTGAACGCTGCGAGCAGGAACTCGTAGAACGCGTCCGCGCTCATCTTGTCGTTCTTGATCGACAAGCCGTCAGACGATTCGAAGGCGACGTTGTATGGCGGGTCCGTGAGCACCAAGTTGGCCTTCTTGCCATCCATCAACAGCTCGATGTCGCCCGCGTTGGTGGCGTCGCCGCACACCAGCCGATGCCTACCCACCGTCCAGATATCACCCCGCTCGACGAACGCGGCAGCCTCCAGGGCGGCGGTCAGATCGAAGTCGTCATCCTCCACCTCGTCCTCATCCAAGGAGCCGATGAGCTGGGCAATCTCATCGTCGTCGAACCCAGTCAGCTCAGCGTCGAAATCACTCGCGTCCAGGTCGGCGATGAGCAGGGCGAGCTTGTCCTGGTCCCAGTCGCCACTGATCTTGTTGAGCGCGACGTTCAAGGCTTTTTCGCGGGTCTCGTCCAACTCGACGACCACGCAGTCGACAGTGGTTTCACCGAGGTCTTCGAGGACTTTGAGGCGCTGGTGGCCGCCGACGACATGGCCGGTGGTCTTGTTCCAGATGACAGGTTCGACGTATCCGAACTCCGTCAGCGACCGCTTGAGCTTTTCGTAGTCGGGGTCGCCGGGCCGGAGGTCTTTGCGCGGGTTGTAGTCGGCTGGCGTGAGGTCAGCGATGGGTAGCTGCTCGATGCGCACGGGGCTCCACCGCCTTCCGCAGGTCGCGCTCAAAACGCCAGGTTTGTTCCCAGCGCGGCCAATCCCGGCCCATGTGCCCGTAGACCGCGAGATCCCGGTAACGGGGTGTGCGCAGGTTGAGGACGTCGATGATCCCCGCCGGCCGCAGCACGAACACGTCACGTGCGGCGGCGGTCAAGATGTGGTCGGCGTACTCGCCGGTGCCGAGCGTGTCCACCTCGAACGCGACCGGATCAGCCTTCCCAATCGCATACGAGATGCCCACCTCGCACTCAGCGGCCAGCCCGGCGTCAACGATCGTACGAGCGATCAGGCGAGCCATGTAGGCCGCTGACCGGTCGACCTTGGATGGGTCCTTGCCGGAGAACGCGCCCCCACCATGAGACCCGAGCCCGCCGTAGGTGTCGACCATGAGCTTCCGGCCCGTCAGCCCGGTATCGGCTCGCGGCCCGCCCTCAACGAACCGACCCGACGGATTCACAAGAATTTCGGTGTGCTCGTCTATGGGTAGGTAGGTCTGGCAGGCCGGGGCCACAATCAGCGAGCGCACCTCACGCTCCAACACGGCCAGATCCTTGCCCGCCTCATGCTGCACCGAGACCACGACGGTCTCGACGGCGGCGGGGGTACCGGTGTCGTCATAACGCACACTCACCTGGGCCTTGCCGTCCGACTTGATCCCGCAGATCGTCCCCTCGACCTGGGCAGTATCGAGACGCTCGCAGATGCGATGTGCCAGGACGAGCGGGAGCGGGAGGCGTTCAGGGGTCTCGGCGGTGGCGTAACCGTAGACCGTGCCCTGATCGCCAGCCCCCTGCAACGCGAACGCCGAACTATCACCACCGCGTGCCTCCAGCGAGGTGGTGACCCCGGCGTTGATGTCGCTCGATTGGCGGCGCGTCCACACGTAGATCAGGATCCCGAGCGGACTGTATCCGGCACGCGCGAGGGCGGTGCGCACAGACTCCCGGATACGCGGGCGGTGGTTGGTGGTGATTTCGCCGGTGACGATGATCCGCCGACCGGCTGCCATCACCTCCACCGCCACCCGTGCGGCCTTGTCGTCGTAGAGGATGTCGTCGAGGATCTGGTCGGCGATCTGATCGGCCAACTTGTCCGGATGACCAGCACACACAGACTCGGCAGTACGAATCGAACACATAAGCACACTCGCTTCCACGAATCGGAGGGGAACAAGAAAGCGTCCACCCCACTAGAGGGTGGACGCGAAGATCATGAGGGGCGGTTAGGAGCGGGCGTTGAGCAGCTGCTCCATCACCTCGTCGCCGGGCGTGGTGCCCGCGTAGTCGGTGGTGCAGGTGGCGCGCACGATCTCGTAAATCTCGTACCAATACACATTCGCCTGCTTCCCGAAACTCTGGGACATGGCGACAAACGGGCTGGCGATGGCGGCACCGGTGGTGGGGTGCTTGCCGAGCAGGCCGAACTTGGAGATCGCCTGCTCGCACTGCACATACCGGGCAAACGCCTGCGCATACGCCTCAATCAGGCGAGGCGCCACGAATTGGGAACCGCCACGTTGATCGAGCCACTGCCACGTCTCCCGATAGACGAGGTCAGCGCCAAGCGGTTTGCCGTCACGCTGAATCTCCGACAGATAGTCCGATGGTTCGGGCATCGTCTCCCCGGCAAGCACCGCACCGTCGCCAATGTCATTACCTGCGAAGTCGAAGGGTTCGTTGAGCGGGTCTTCCAGGCGGGTGGCGGGGCGTCCGGCGGCGAGTTTCTCGCCCAGCGGGCCGGGCTTCGCGCCTGCACGCACGCGGCGTCGGCCCCTGTTGGTGCCGTCTTTGGCCATGGGTCGCCTCCCCGCCGTAGAATCGTCATGGTTTCGGTGCTGAAGTCCACGGGAGGTGTGAGTGGTTGAGTCTTTAAAACTATTCGTTCGGACCTACGTGTATTGGGTAGGGCTCATCCTTGGCTTCGCGATAGTGCCCGGTTCTCTGCTCTTCACTGCTGAAGTCGCCCCGGTGAACACTCCATTGTGGCTTGCACCTTTCGCCGGGCTGCTGCTTTTTGTCATTGATCGGCCATCAACATGGGAGCCGCCGCTCTGGCGAGCATTACTGATCCGAGTATTGGGTGCAGGATTTGCAGCCACCATGCTCATCGCGTTTGATGCAGTTGCTTCCACCCACTATGGATCTCAACACTGGAGTGAGACGCTCCTATCTTTCGGTCTCGGTTGGATTGTCTTCACGGTAGTGGCAGGACACATGCTCATGAGCAGCTCCGCCCGATTTGGCACACCTGCTCACACGATCAGGGACGCGATCCGTACCTACACGACATGGATAGGAATCTGCTTCGGGATTTTCTATATCCCCGCCGCGGGACTCTCCGCAGCTGGCACTCTTTTGATGGTTCTTCCGCTTTATGGAACGTTCCTCGCCGGCCTGGTTCTTTTGATAGTTGACCCGCCACGACGATGGCCGCAACCGCGAGTGAAGGCACTGTGGATACGACTCTTGTCAAGCGTGGCAGCAGCATTACTACTTGTTGTCACGAACTCGTTCTATCGCAGTACTCGCACACACGAGATTTTCGTCGGGGACTGGCAGGAAAACCTGGTCTTCTTCGTGGGTGCTTGGGCACTTTATGCCGCAGTGGCTGGGGCCAGGTATCTTACGCCTGGCCCCAGCCACGAAGCAGATGACAAACTCAGTAGATGAATTCAGCTAGAGCTTGACATGCTGCCCTCTTGGTTTCTTCGCTAGGCTCAACGCCCGAGTAGCCGTATGCCCCATTGGAACCGTCTGTGAGAAGGCCAACGTATCTGTCATCCAATGGGCCATCAATTTCTGCAAAGAACTTGTCCTTTGCGGTTCCTCCGTCGCTTGCACCAACACTCTCAGAGATCGCCTTGAATCGCTGCAATAGCGAAACTGGATTGTTGTAGTAGCTCCTCAGCGTTCGGGACAGAAGGTTGGGGTCGTCGGCTCCCGAGCCTTTCAGCATCGCAGCCAGTTTGATCGCATCCCCGTCGCTACACAGGTCGGAGTAGTTGCAGTTGTTCGGCAGATCATTGGGGATGGTCAAACCTTGAAGTCCGCTGTGATTCTTATAGTTATCCCCTTGGCCAACAAGAGCCCTTGCTATTGCAATAATGTTTGAGCCGGGATTCAGGTCAACAACCTTTTGAATCGGACCGAGCGCTGAAGCTAAGTCACCCGCCCATCCCGTCCACTTATCAGGAACGAGCGGGTTGAGGTTGATGTAGCCCAGGGTGGTCACGCTCATATGCGGGATATCTACTGCACCACCTGCGGGGTCCGTCCATTCTTGTCGATCGGAGCGAATCCACTTATTCAAGGCAGAGATTATCTGAGACGCTTGAGTGTCATCTTCCAGCCTTTTCGCGTCCGCCTCCCGATATGCTTCAGCTGCCGCGGACCACTTTGCGCTTCCCTTGAGGTAGACCGTTGATAGGTAGTTGAGGACACATCGCCAAGTCGGAACTTTGACCCAAGTAACGTAGCTGCCGGATGTGATCGGATCCTCTCCGAAAGCGTAGTCCTTATAGACCACGCGCAATTCCTCGAACCGGCTCTCAAGCGCTTCGATCAGATCGAGAAAATCTAGAGCGTCGTAATTCACTGGCTGCGCGTGGCGCACCGACGAATCGGCTGACATGCGACCCGAATATGCCACGCGGTCAAGATCCCATTTCCCCCGATATCCACTGATTTCGTGGAACTGATCAAATACCCAGTTGTCGGGGATGGGGAAACCGAGATTACCTGAGAATCCGGTAGACATGTCAGAAACGAATGATGCTACCGCGTATCCAGCCTGAGCTATCCGGGTGCAGATGTTTCGCGAGGCGTAGATACCCACTCGGTAGCCGCCGCCGAGGCTTTGCGTTACTGCCTTGAAGTAGGGCAGGATGTGGCTGGTCACCTGAGGATCCGTGGCATCGTAGTCAACGGCGAAGTAGATCACTGTAGGTGGAACACCAAGTCGTTGGGCAGCGGTTTGGGCCTCTTTCGCATGACGGTGCCCATTTTCGACACTAAAGTACTTAAGTTCAGTTGAGTACTCTTGAAAAATTGGGAAATACTTCAGCCCATGACCAACGATTCGCTCTAGCTCGCCTGTGCGGAGCGCCTTGAAATAGTCTGCCTCAGACTTACTGCTTTGGTTGGGTTCACTGAGATAGCGGCCTACGATCTGATAACCATCAGCCTTAAGATGTCCAGCAAGCTCGTCAGTGATCTCAAAGCGCGTATCGCAAGCCACACATGGCCGATTGGGGTCGCCTTTAGAAGTGAGCAGGCTCATCCATGTGGTTGGGTCGACCACCCCGGTCACTGGCAAGGCGTGTGCTTGCTGGAACTGCCACAGCGTGTTGCTGATTTCGCTGTTCCACGTGCTGGTCGGCAAAATGGAGTAGCCGTTGCAGACCAGACTCACAGTGGCTAGCCATACCCACTGGTTAGTGCCGCTACTAATTGTCCGTAGTTTGGAGCGAGTGCCTGCACCAAAATTCCCGGTGGCTTCGGCAGTTGTGTATCCTTCGATTGCTTGGAGGACCTGGATTAAAGCCGTGTTCATTTCACGCCCGTACAAGCCATCAGTGGGAATGATCCCTGTGTAGTTCTTGTACCCACGGTTAATCGCTTGCTGTGCCTGACGAATAGCTGTCTTGCCGCCGTAGGCAGAGAGTAACCGGAACTGTTTCATTGACAGAAGCGCCATCATTAGTTCAACATCGACCGTTGCGCTCGTATCGCCAAGGCCAATATCGACTTTCATCTGGCGAATAGAGTCGGCCACGTGGTCGGTAAACTCAAGAGTGATGCCACCGTATTCGGCTCGATATCCCTTGCACCACAAGGCTCCTTGAATAATCCCATGAACATTGTCGTAGCCAGAAGTTTGAGTAATGCCGTTTGGCCAACGAGACTTGAATCGAGACTGTGTTCCAGAACCGAAATTGTTTGCCGTCGCTGTAATACCCAGTTCGATTTGCAGAGCGCGGATGAGTGCGTTGATTGTATCCCAGCCAGTGTTACCGGTTTCTTGGACTGAGCCGAACCCAGTTTTATTGCCGTAAGTCGAATTCAGCCACTGCTGAGTTTTCAGCACCATTTGATCTGCCATGATTCCTCCTTCAGAAATCAGTTGTTAACTCGAGGCAGGCGAACACCTGCCACGGAGGGGTCCAGAACACCGGATGAGAAGCTCCGAGTTTTTTGCCCTCGCCTGTACGTCACCGGGAAACCCGAATCCGGACGGCAAGAGCGAAACTTCGCGAGTTTCATCCCTCACTGGTACTGCCGACGAAGCCCGAAGTGTTAATACCCTGTTTGATTCTGGGACTTTGCGCGCGGTTGGCCCCGCCCGCTGACCTGTCCGAGCGTCGTAGAGATCGAGAGGCCCCAACCCCCTCGCCAGCGCCGCCAGGTTCCCCCGTGTCTGCCGATCAGCACCGAGGTGGGCATCTTTGAGGTTTCGCAACCTCGGCGCGACGTGGCGCGACGTGGCGCAGATTTCAGTAGGTGTAGATCCTCGGGGTCTGCCTCCACCGGTCGCCGTCGAGCGCCGACTGGCGGGAGTGGCACGGCTTACACAAACTGCGGAGGTTGGCCTGGTCATGGGTGCCGCCGTGCTCCAACGGGATGACGTGGTGGACTTCCTGCGCCGGGGTGTACCGGCCAGCCGCGAGGCAGTCCTCGCACAAGGGGTGGGCGGTGATGTAGGCGGTACGAATCTTGCGCCAGCGGGCCCCATAACGTCGGTTGATCTTCGGGTCACGCTGCCACTTGCGGTAGCGCTCGTCCTCCGCCTTGGCGTGGGCTTCGCAGAAGCGGGCGTGGGTGAGGTTCGGGCAGCCGGGCTGGGAACACGGACGGGCAGGCTTGACCGGCATCACGCACCCCTTTCCCGGACACGGCAAAGCCCCAAGGCACCCAGCCGATGACCGGGCTTGCCCTGGGGCTTTTCCTACTTTTCAACCACCTACATCATTGCAGGCCCGAAACCCTAAATGCATCCGCAGTTCTTGACACCTTTTGGCGGCTAGGTTCACGCGGCCTGCCCATACAGCGCCGACGCCAGCCGGGCGAGCGCCCGAGACTTCTTCTGGTAGGCGCTGGTGCGCTCCACGTAGAAGTGGTCACACACCGTTTGCACCGCCTCATCCTGGGTACCGTCGCCGAGGAAGAATGCTTCGAGCACGAACCTGTCGTCGTCGGTGAGCAGCTGCCAGGCGGGCAGGAACCACGCCATGTACTCACGCGCCTGGGCGTAACGGGCACGGTAGATGTCGATCCGATCCAACGTGGCCGCCACCCGCATCTCCCCAGCATGCAGATCCGTGTGGCGGGGCATCCCGTCGAGTTTCGATGAGGCTGGGGTGGTGACGTCGTCGTAGGCGGTCTTGATCTGCTCGTCGGTGGTGTCGATGATCTGCTCCATCACGGCGAAGTCCTGCAATGCGCTGATGGCTGCTTTGCGGGTGTCGAGGTATTTGGTCATCACATGCATGACGACTCCTTCCTGCTTATGGTTGTGAGTTCGGTGGCGACCGCGTCGATCAATGCGGCCTGGGTCATGTCCTTCGCCTCCAGCGCCTTGAGGACGGCTTGGTCGAGGGTGCCGGTGGCGGTGAGGTGGGTGATGGTGACAGGCTCGGCCTGTCCTTGTCGATACAGCCGGGCGTTGGTCTGCTGATACAGCTCCAAGCTCCAGGTCAGCGAGAACCACACGAGCAGGTGGCCACCGGACTGCAGATTCAGTCCGTGCCCAGCGGAAGCGGGGTGGATCAGGCCAAGCGGGATGTCGCCCCGGTTCCACGCCTCGATGTCCGCCGACGTCTTCAGTTCGCGGGCTTGTGGGAAGCGACGCTGGATGCGTTCGCGGTCGTGTCGGTACCAGTAGGCGACGAGGACGGTTTGGCCGTTGGCGGCCTCGATGATGTCTTCGAGGGCATCGAGTTTCGCCCCATGCACCTCGACCGTATCGCCGTGCTCGTCGTAGATCGCACCCGAGGCGAGCTGCAGCAGCTTGCCCGACAGCGCGGCTGCGTTCGCCGCATCCACCACCTGCCCATCCAGATCAACCACCAGGTCGGCCTTGAGCTGCTCATACACAGCTCGTTCTCCGGCTCCGAGCACCACGGGCGTGGTCGTCACCGTCAGATCAGGCAGCGTGAGGTGGTCGGTGGTGCGCATTGACAACGTCATGTCGGCGATAGCGTCGTAGATTTCCTCCTCAGCGCCTGCCCTCGGCTTGTACGTGAACACCTGCATCCCGTTGCGCTTATCCGGCAGGAACCACTTGTCGCGGTAGCGGGTGATGAATCTGCCGAGGCGTTGGCCGCCGTCGAGGAGCCGGAATTGCGCCCAGATGTCCATGAGCCCGTTGGAGGCGGGGGTGCCGGTCAGGCCGACCCAGCGCTTCACGTGTGGGCGCATTTTCACCAACGCCGTGAACCGCTTCGCACGGTGGTTCTTGAAGCTGGAGAGTTCGTCGATGACGACCATGTCGAACGGCCAGCTATCGCCGTACTGTCTGACGAGCCAGGGGATGTTTTCCCGGTTGATGACGGTCACCATCGCCGACTTGGCCAGCGCGTCGAGCCGGTCAGCTTTGGTGCCGACCGCGACCGCCACCGATAGACCTTGGAGGTGGTCCCACTTGGCTACTTGTGCTGGCCAGGTGTCGCGGGCGACCCGGAGTGGCGCGACGACGAGCACCCGGCTGACGGTGAAGTAGTCGAGCAGCAGCTGCCAGATTGCCGTCAGGGTGATGACACTCTTGCCGAGTCCCATGCCCAGGAGGATCGCCGCTTCGTGGTGGTCGAGGATGAACCGCGTGGCGGTCTGCTGGTAGTTATGCGGCCGGTAGCGCATCAAGCACCTCCTTGATGCCGTCCACCGAGTCAACGACCAGCGCGGTGAAGCCGTGGGCGGCCAGTTGGCTCATCCGGCGGCGTTGGATCGGCCGAGGCTTCTTGCCGGGGGCTTTCACTTCGACGAAGACGACCTGGCCTCCCATCAGGCATAGCCGGTCAGGTACGCCCGTGGTTCCAGGGCAGACAAGCTTCCAGCACAAGCCGCCGGATGCCTCAACGGCCTTCTTGAGCTGGGCTTCAATGTGGTGTTCGTTCATGGTCACTCCTTGAGTGGTTTCCCACGGGGGTGACGACTGGTGACGGGTGGATCTGGACTTTTCTAAAGGAGATATTTTTGTGGCCTTAGTAATAGTTCAATACTGATCGTCACCGGTCGTCACCCTCATCGGGTTTAGCTGTTGAATTCGCTGGTCAGAGCCAGTCCGTAGACGTACATGCCATGCTTGGACTTGCGTCGTTCAAACCCGGATTGTTCGAGAGTGGCGTTGAAGTCGGCCATCGGCCGAGCCCACCCGCTGGTGGATTGCGCCCACGCTCGGTACTCCTGGTACAGGTCACCGGCGCGTTCGGATAGGGACGGGTCCACCTCGCAGCGGGCGTCGAGGAATTGGGCGAACCAGTTGTTCTCTTCCCGATATGCGCTTGAGGCAGCGACCACTTGGGCGGGTGGGGCGAGCTGGTAGTCCTCGGCGTGGATGAGCCGCGAGCCTTCCATGATCCATGCAAGTACCGCTCCGCCGGCGGTCTCGTAGAGGTGGTCGGCGTAGTTCTTCACATCGGAGCTACTCTCGATGACCGCGTTGAACGGGATCACGATGAGCCTGCGCCAGATGCCCGCATCCATCGCGCCCACCCTGGGCAGGTGATTCGTGTAGAGGATGAGCGTGTGGGATGGGGTGAACGCGAACGGTGCCTTGTATTTCTTCTCCGCGTAGATCTGGTCGGTGAAGGCGAGTTGCTTGACCGTGGAGGTGGATAGGCGCACGCCTTCCTCGGACTCTGCGGCGATGATGAGCTGTTTGCCTTTCGCTTCGGCAAGCTCAGGTTTGACGTTCCGGTTCCCGCCAATGGTGAGCACGTCGGCGGACATGTTGCCCGCATACGTGCCAAGCACTCTCGCGATAGTGTTCCAGAACGTGGACTTGCCGTTGCGGCCGTCCCCGTAGGCGATCACGAGGGCTTCGACCATGACCGTCCCGATCGCTGCCAGCCCGACGATCCGCTGCACATACCCGATCAGCTCCCGGTCGGATTGGAAGAACACGTTGAGCGCCCGGTTCCAGATTTCTGCGCCCGTGTCGGTGGGGTCGAGCGCGGTTTGTTTCGTGATCAGATCCAGCGGGTTATGGTCACGTCGGGTGCCGTCACGCACATCCCACGTGCCGCCAGGCGTGTTGAGGAGATACGGGTCAGCGTCCAGCCGGGCTGGGGTGGTCAGCAACATCGGGTGTGCTTCCCTCAGGCAGGAGGTGATCGCCCGGGACTCGCGGCGTTTCAACACGAACGCCTCGTATGCCTTCGCGTCCTCAAATGCCCGGTAGGCGGCCCGCTGCGGTGAGGTGAAACCGCCGAGTGCTTTCGCTTTCGACGATGCGGCTGCGAGCACCGCGTTCGCGCCCGTCACCATGAGCTCGTCGCGGGCTTTCTCCAGCAGATGCCCGGCCTCGGCTAGTTGCCGGTCGGTCAGTTCCTGGGCGATGCCTTGCGCAGCAGGCGCAGACTCAGACCACACACCGCCTTCGTAGACGAGCCAGTCCGTGGCCTCCGTAAACGCCAGACGCGACGAGTATTCTGCGGTGAGCATGGATGCCTGCCCGACATCGGTGAAGTCCTCCGGCCGCAGGCTCGTCAGCTCCGCGTAGGCTTCCGGCGACAGATAACCCGGCTGCGCCTCGACTTTGGCGGCGAACCGGCAGGCGCTTTGCCAGATCGACTCCAACTCGTGATCCGACAGGGGCGGTTCACACAGGGACGCTTTCCGGTCGAACAGGTCACGAGCTTGGGCGGTCTGCCCGTAACGGATCAGGACGCGTCCGGCGAAGCGGGAGAGGGTGGCGTTGCGGGAGCCTTCCCCGATCACCTGCGTGGAAGCGTCGAACGCGGCGAACACGTCGATCTCGTCGGCCTCATCCAGCCAGGCGTCGAGCAGCTTTGTGCCGTTGTGGATGGTGGTTTCGGGGTTGGTGGTGCCGTAGATGAACCGTCCGGCATCCAACGCCTGCGGGTCGAAGAACCCGAACCGTCCAGCGAGGCGGCGCTTCAACCCCGCATAGGTGTCGGCGTCGGTGACCGGGCTGATTGGGAAGTAGACGTGGAAGCGAGGCCTGGCCGACAGCGTCCTTTTCGGCTTCTGGTGGTTACGGCTGGTGGCGGTCATGAACTCAACCCCCGCCATCAGCTCGGCCAGGTCATCTGGGGTGATCCACTCGTCGGGGTTGTCGGTGTGGTCGTTGTCGATATCCATCACGACACAGTCCGAGGAGATGAAGCTCGCCGAGGAGCGCCGGTCGCCGGTGTAGGTGGCGGCGACGTGATCCAACCACGCCACCTGCTCCAGCGAGGTTTGGTCGGTGATGTGGTGGTGGTTCGGGTAATGGTTATTGTGCGGGTTGCCGCTACTCGTGGCGGCGCACAAGGTGAACGGAGTCATGCGGGATGCACCTCCTGGAAGTCGGCGTCGAAGAAGCGGATCGGGATATCCATCTGATGGGCCCAGTCGATCTCCGCCCGCATCCCCGGGCTGACCCTGCCGATATAGGCCCACAGCTGCTCGCATTTCGACAGCAGGATGCGGTTGAAAAACATCGCCAGCTCCCGGGCATCCGGGTCGGTGTCATCCATGAACTGCGGATAATGCAAATGCGGAGCCAACGGGATCTGACGAGCCTTTACCGCAAACGCACAAAACCGGCGGGCAAGCTCCACGTTGGCTGCTATGTCACCCGAGTACGGGGAGCAGATGTAGACCAATGGGCGGTAGCCGTATTCGGCGAGCTGGATTTCTTTCAGCGCCTGGTAGCAGGTCGGGTCGGGGTATCCGTCGGCGTTGCGCAGCGGAATACCCACATCGATGGTGGCGGTCATCAGGCGCCCTGACCTTCACGTTCGATCACCGGCAGCAGGCCACGGGTGTTCTTCAACAGGTCGTAGATGAACAGGCGACCCTTCTGCGTCCAGTACATGTGGGTGCGGGTCTTGCCCTCGTCGTACTCGTGCGTCTTGGACTGCGTGTAGCCCTGCTCGGCAAATTTCGCGTAGAGGAACCAGCGTCCGGACTGGTGGAACTGCACCTGCTCCTCGCGCAGAATCTGGTTAAGCTTCTTCGCCGACAGCCCGTAGTCCTTGGCGATCTCTGTGGCGGTGATCAGTGAGGGCGATGCCAGCACGATGTCGTAGTACGACACCTTCGGTGCCGCCTCCAACAAAGCTTGCTCGGCGGCGAGCCGCTTGGCACGTTCAGCCCGGAGCGTGGTGATCGCCCGCTCCAGAAACTCGTCGTCAGCGAGCAGTTCGTCGATGGCGTAGATACCATGTCGGCGGATCGTCGGCAGAACCTCGTCGAACACCCACGTCTCGAACTTCTGGGCGGCAGGAAGTTTGGAAGTGACGATCAGCCGGTACAGGTCGCCTTCGCTGATGAACCTGACCTGCTGAACCCCACCTGCTGTTTCAAGGGGGTAGTGATTCACGACTCCCTTGCAGTGACGTGCCAGAGCGTCCTTCGTGTTGGCGTAGCCGAGGGCTGTAGCCACGTCCTTGCCGCAGAACAGGATCTGCCCGCTAGAGGTGATGGTTCGGATTGTGCCGAACTCGTGGTTGGTGAACACTTGTAGTCCGGTAGCCATGACCAGCTCCTATTCTGAGAGCCAAGTAGACAATCGGCGGCGCGGGGTGCGCCAGGCTCTCACCTGTCAGGCACGGCAGACACCGAAACCGGACACGGCTTGAGGAAGGCTCTCGCCCATACGCCCCCGAGCACCGACAAATCCGGACGGGTCAGAGGGCACACTGGTGTGTGAACGTACCGATAACTCCGTGCCCCGTGCTCTTGCTTCGGCGTCATCAACCAGGTAGCCTTGTAGTCAACATGACCGGTTCCGCTGCCCGCCTCGGTGGGAGTCCAGGGCCGGTCTTCGTTTTTCGTATCAAACAGGGGTGCGCGTGGAGCAGGTGAAGCAGTTCAAGACCTACGGTGAACAGGTCGAATTGCTTCGTCAGCGTGGGATGCGAGTGAATGATCCCCAGCATGCTGAGACGCTGCTGGCGCGATTGAACTACTACCGCTTGTCCGGATACTGGTACCCGATGCGCCGTTTCTCCCAAGGCGACGGCACTGCCCGAGATGAATTCGTTGAGGGAGCATCGTTTGACCTGGTGGTAGCCCTCTATGGGTTTGACGAACAATTGCGCCACAGCGTGTTCATCGAGCTTGATCGCGTGGAGTTGGCTATTCGAACCAAGCTCGGTCACGAACTGGGTCGCCTTGACCCGCTGATCTATTTGGATCCCAAGCGTTTGAGCGCCCGGGCACGGCAGCGAAACAAAGACGGGCGTAGCGTGCACGAGGTGTGGCTGAGAAAGTACCAGTCGGCATTGAAAGCGTCGAAGGAGGACTTCGTCGCCCACCACAAATCCAAATATGGCGGGACTCTACCCATCTGGGCGGCTGTCGAAATCATGGATTGGGGGATGCTGTCGTACCTGTACGGCATGTCGCCCAATATCGTGCGCAAACGGATTGCCGAGCCCTGCGGCCTAACTGGTCCTCAGCTTGAATCATGGCTGAAATCCTTGAATATTCTACGTAATTACGCAGCTCATCATGCAAGGATGTTCAACCGTGTTTACGACATCAAACCGAAACTGAACAATGGCGTCAGGCTGGCTCCGGTAGCTGAAGGAATGAATCGCGTGTTCGGGCAGCTCTCCCTTATCCAATACTTGCACCGCCAACTGGACTTGTCTCCAGCCGACCGGCTACCGAAGCTGTTCCACACCTACCCGCACAATCCCATCGTGCCGTTTTCTCGCACAGGAGCACCTGACAACTGGCGCGAGTTGCCTCTCTGGTGCGTCTAATCCTTGCGGTAGTAGTCGCATTCGTACCCGTCGGCGTCGAGTGGCAGTCCTGCTGCCCAGTCGGGTGGGGTCGTCATGAGCTGGCAGGCATCGGCGATGGTGAAGCCGGAGTCCTCGGGTTCGTCGATGACGATTTCGTCGTGGACGTGCATGACAATCTTGTGCCCAGCCTGAGCGACGAGTGTCATGGCGTGGACGAGGAGGTCACGAGCGACTGCTTGGACGATGTTCTCGACGAGTTTCCCGCCGTAGGTCTCCAGCCGCCCCCACTTGCGTCCGGTCGTGACACCGCTGTAGGTGATGGAGGTGCCGCCCCACCGGTTCTCACCAAGCTGGGGCTTCACGTAGGCCAGCCGCCTACCAGAGGGCAGGGTGATGAACAAGATGCCGGACTCGGCAGTGAAGCGAAGGTTGCGCAGCCGAACAGCCTGGCGGGTGGTGATGGCGTCAAGTGCGGCCTGCTCGACATCCGCCCAGAGTCGCACGATGTTGGGGTTGGCTGCCCGCCAGGCGTCGACGATGGGTTTGAGTTCGTGCTCGGCCAGCCCCATCCGTAGGGCACCCATCGCCTTGAGCGCTCCGACGGAGCCGTTGTAACCGCAGGCCAGCGTGGCGATCTTCCCCTTCTGGCGCAGCTCAGCGTTGATGCCGTGTTTTTCGACGGGGACGCCGAACATGCGCGACGCGGTCTCGCAGTAGAGGTCTTTGCCGTCGCGGAAGGCTGCCAGGGTGGATGTTTCTCCGGCGAGCCAGGCGATGACGCGAGCTTCAATCGCGGAGTAGTCGGCGACGATGAATCGGCATCCGGCGCTGGGGATGAACGCTGTCCGGATCAACTGGCTGAGCGTGTCTGGCACGGAGTCGTAGAGCAGTTCAAGGGCGTCGAGGTTGCGTTGTCGGGTGAGGGTGCGGGCTTGGTCGAGGTCGGGCAGGTAGTTACGGGGCAGGTTTTGGACTTGGACGAGGCGTCCGGCGAATCGGCCGGTGCGTCCCGCTCCATAGAACTGGATAAGGCCGCGTGCCCTACCGTCCGTGCCTGTGACGTTATGCATCGCCTGGTACTTCTTCACCGAGCTTTTCGCGAGGTCGCCGCGCAGCTCCAGGACTTCTTTGACCTTGCCCGTGGCGGACTCGAGGGCGGCTTCGACATCAGCCTTCGCCAAGGACGACATCTCGCAGCCGTGGGTGGTGAGCCATTCCTTCAACTGGATCGGTGAGTTCGGGTTCTCCAACCCGGTCAACTCCCGCGCCCGCGCCAACGTGGCGGCACGATGCTGGTCGTCCAGGGCGACGGCAGCGTCTGCGAGGGTGTGGTCGAGCAGGATGCCGGTGTCGTTGATGCGTTGATCCAGGGCGTAGGCGTCCCACTCGGCTTCGGGAATCGGAAACGATGAGAGCCGGTCGTGGATCGCGAGTTCGACCTCGACGTCGCGCTGGTTGTAGTCGATGAACTGAGCCCAGCTGGTCGGGTCGCTGCTGGGCAGGTTACGGGTGCCGCCACCGTTGAGCACGCTGGGTGTGGCTGGCGTGCAGAATTGCTTGATCAGCCGCTTACCCGCCGTATCCTTCTGAACGTCAAGGTCAAGAGCCGCACCGACCGCATCCAAGCTCATCGGCAGACCGAGTTAAGCCGACCACACCATCGTGCAGCGCCACTGGCTCGGGTCAAGAAACCCGGCCGCCAACAGCTCGGGGTAATGACGCTGCAGCCACGCGGAGAGCGCGACCCGCTCGAAGGCGGCGTTATGCGCCCACTTGACCACGCCCGGGTCCACCAATGCTGCGAGCACCTCGTCGGGCAGCCCACCACCACTGGCGAGATCGACGACTTCCACCGGGCCGCCGTCGATCGAGTAGCCGAAGATGAGGAGGCGGAAGTCGGGGTGTTCGGCATACGGGTAGACGCCGGTTTTCGCTAGGGGTGCTGGGCTGAAGGTTTCAATATCGATAGCGATCTGGCGCATCAGGGCTCCTGGACAGTCGGGTAGGCGAAGGTGAGGGAGCCAACCGGTGTTTGGTGGCTCCCTCACTGCTGGGGTGCTACTTCGGGTCGAGGTTGTAGGTGGCGTTCATCCTGTCGAGCTCGGCCTTCTCCTTGGCGATCAGCTCATCGATGCGCTGACGTTCGCGGCGTTTGGCCCGCTTGTCCTTAATCCAGTAGTAGCCCCAGACCATCCAGAACGGGATCAGGACGTAGACCCACACGGCGAGGGTGATGGCGTTGAAACAGTCACTCATGATTCAGCCTCCTTAGTTGAGGAAGTCGTCGGCCGGCGCGCCGAAGTCGGACTCAGCGGAGACGCGGCCTGCGCCAAGGGGTTCACCGTCGCGGATCTTCTGAATGTTGCCCAGCCCGCACGCCACACCCTTGTTCCCGTTCGTGTTGAACGCGTAGAACGACAGGGAGACGCGGGCGTAGCAACCCGAGTACACCTCGGAACGGTCAAGGATCGGAGAGACGTTCTCGTCCACAACCTGCGGCGGAGTGAGGCTGTTGGCGTTGACGAAGAAGCTGTTTGCGTAGGCTTCGTCGTCACGCTCGGTATCCCCGTCACGCAGCGGCAGCTTCAGAGCCGCCTTGTTGGGGCGCTTGCCTCCGAACTTGGCCGTACCAGCGTCGATCGCCGCGTCGATGGCCTTCTCGATAGCTGTGATGGTGGTGGTGTCGGCCTTCGGGATGATCAGCGACACGGAGTACTTGGGCTTGCCGCCCTGGATGGAGTTCGGCTCCCACACGTGAGCGTAGGAGAGGCGGACTTCGCCGGTGACGACGCGGGTGGGGTTGTTGGTTGACAAGGTTGTTACCTGCTTTCTGTTTTCGTGAATTCGGTTTGTGCGCTGTGGATTTCCAGCGCGGGTCGTTTGTCGGTGTCAGACACGAGCGTCGGCTTACCCACGGGCTTGACCACGAGGTCGCCGAGCACCTCGTTGAAGGTCTTCTTGTCCATGAGCCGTTCCATCGCAGTGAGCGTGATGAGTCTGCGGTCGTAGATGTCGGCGTACCCGGCAGCTTCAGCCGCTTCGGCGACGGCGTTCTCCTCCGTGTACTTGCGGACAGACCGTCCGGCGACGAGCTTGAAACCATCCCAGTGCTTGCCCTGGTTCACCGCCTGCGAGAGCGCGTAGGCCTCCACATCCGCAGCCCACGTTTTGAGCTGTGGAATCCTTGTCAGCACGTCCGCAATCTCGCTGCCGGACAGCTCGGCCGGTGGGGCGAACTCGTGCTGGGCGAGCGCGAGGTTGGCTTCGGCGCGTGCTCGGCACGTCGGTGCGATGCGGCAGAACTGGCACCACGAGCCGGGACAGAACTCGCCCCCGCCCGCCGCAGCCAACTCGGCCTTCGGCTTCACCTCGGTCTCAGCCCATGCGAGGAGGTCGGCGACGCTGGTTTCCCAAGTGTCAACGTTGCCCCGCCGGGGCTGGTAGATCGTCACCGCAACATCGGTGATGTCATACAAGTCCCCGAAAGCGTGGACGGCTCCGAGCGCGTACAACATGAGCTGCGGGTTGTGTGCGGCCTCGACGAGGATGCCCTGCCCGTACTTGAGATCGATGATCTGCAGCTTGGGTTCGGCGATGATCACGCAGTCGCCGGTACCGAAACCGCCCGGCACGACGTGGGAGAAGTCGAGGCGCTGCTCGATCAGCACCTGCGGATCACCACAGGCCTCCCGTGCCAGTGAGATGTGTTCCTGGACGAAGGCGACGTAGTCGTCGGTCAGGTCCTCCATCTCGGTATCGATCCAGCCGGACTCGGGCTTGAAAGTCGGCGCGTCGTTCAGGGCACGCCGGAGCTTCCACTCCGCCAGGGCGTGTGCGACGGTGCCCTGCTCGGCCGCCGCCGACGTCGAGTCCGGCTCACGGGATTCCAGCACCGCGCTGGGTGGGCAGTTCAGCCACCGGTGCGCGCCCGACGCCGAGAGCAGCGCATGCTGGTCAGGCATCGGACAGCTCCTTCGCCTTGGCCAGCAGCCACCCGTACTTCGTCGGGTCAACCGCCGACAGCTTGTCCGCGCCGGTGGCGACGATCAGCTCACGCACCTGCTCGGTCATGCCTTGGCTGGAGAGCCCGGCGAGCACTCCACGCACCTGCGCCAGCGACACCGGCTCCGGCTCAGGTGCCGGTTCGGGTGCCTGTCGGTGGGCGGCCTCGTACTCAGCGGCGGCCTGCTCCAGGTCGGGTTGTGCGAGCCCGGCGGCGGCGATCGGACGAGCGCCGGGCATCCCGGCGTGATCCTCGAACCCCTCCCACGCGGTCTCCTCAATTGCGGCGGCGAGCATGGTGACACCTGCCGCGTCGGCCAGCGCCATCAGGTCGTCGTCGGTGTCGGCGACACGCACCTCGACGGTGGAGGCTTCGGAGCCGGGCAGGAGCACGGCCATGCGGTGCTGGGGTCGGCTGGTGCCGAAGATCGCGCGCAGCATCCGCCTGCTGGGGCGGATTTCTTTTGCAGCGAGTGCGGCAGCCGGGCTGGGATGCTTGGCGATCTTGATCTTGAGCTTGGTGGGCATCCGGGTTTCCTTCCATGTGAGTGGTGGTACGCCCCATCACCGGGCTGGTGAAGGGAGTGCCTTGCATCTGTCAGGCATGGGACGCACCGAAACCGGACGGCCTACGACTCGGTGAGTGTTTTGCGCAGTTGGGCCAGACCGCGCGAGACGGCTTTCCGCACCGCATCGGCACTGGTCGGCTGGCCTGCGCCGGTCTTGTCGGCGGCGATCTCGGTGAACCGGTCGCCGTGGAGCACATGCAGCTCGATGTACTCGCGCTGCGTCGCAGTCAGCGGACTCAGCAGTTCGACCACCGCGAGGTTGGCCTCGACCTGCTCGGTGAAGTCCGGATCGTCCGAGGCGAAGTAATCCGCGCCCAGCCCGCCACGCTCGTCGTCATCACCGTGGCCGGGTTGGTCGACGGAGATGTCGGAGCGGCGGCGATTGTCCAGCTCGCGGTACTCGGCGTACACGTCGTCGAGGTAGGCGCGAGCCCACTTCGGACGCGAAGCCGGGTCGCGCAGCTGGGCACGCAGTTCTTCGCTGTCGGGCAGGTCAGGGACGGGTAGGTCGATGGTGTTGCCCCTGGGGGTCAGGTACGGGACAGTGAATTGTCTGTTGAATGCCACGTGAGGGCTTCCCTTCTTGCGAAGGGAGACCCCGTTGAGGGCAACCGACGAGAGACCGTGGTGTTGAGCGGAAACAGTGACGGGCACCAACCCGACCCGGGGGTGAACCCGGGTACAGGTGGTGCCCGTCAAGCGCTCAACGGAGGTCTCCCGAATACGGTTGAAAAACGCATGCGGGTGTAGGAGGAAGGCGGCCGGCCGGTGACCGGTACGGCTTTGACCGCCACAGCGGTTGGGCTGTCCTGCCGGATGACGTCTGGCCAGCAGGACAGCCGTGAGGGCTACTTGCCCTTACGCGGCTTGGCCTGAGCCAGCGCCGAGGCTGCGACCGACTTCGTCTTGGCCGAGGTGCGACCGTCGCGCAGCAGTGCGGACGCCTTCTTGGCGACCGGTCGAGACGTCTGCTTCGTGTTTCGTGTATCCATGTCCCTGTTCACCTCCTGCCTCAGCTCGCTCCGACACGGTTACGCGTTCATGAAGATGAACGCGACAAGAGTGAAGCGGCCTTGTAAGATCGAAGGAACACAGGTTCGCTGTTCGCCCTTGTGGTTCTAGGTTCCCCGATGACGGTTTTCTGATCGGCTGGGAAGCGATGGGCAGCGATGGGTCGCGATGGAGAGGCGGTGCGGTGGATTACAAGTCGAGCTTCCACGCCGTCTTGGCGACGGTGCGCCCGCTGATGAAAGGCACCCGTAACCTTGGCGAGTTCACCGCAGGTCTCATCGACATGGGACTCGTGCCTCGCGGAACCGTCTACGGCGAGAAGACCGCGCTTGAGATGCGCAAGTCGGCGACGTGGAAGGGGTACGCCAACGGGTCTGACCAGCTGCCTACTGTGTTAGCGAGCGAGCTGGCTGGGCGATGGGATCAGTTTCGGTTCGCCAGCAACGTCTCCCAGGCATACGAGGAGTCGGCACTCAATGACCTAGCCGACCGGCTCCACGACCTTGACGAGTCGATCAACAAGGGCAATGTCACCGAAGGTCTAGGCCAGCTGTTCTACAAGGTGTTCACCGAAGCTGCCGGTGAGACCGCTGCCGTAACGGAGCCCTTGACTTTGGCAGACAAGGCCGACCGATCTGGCATCCCGTACATTGACGAGAAGACGAATCGCCTCAGGCTTGGCGACCGCTCGGTCGCGTTACCGCCGAAGCATCCCACACCGGACACAGTTCAGCCTGCTGAGCTGGGGTATGTTTCGGCGCTCCTGGCCGCGCATTGCGAAGACAAAGCCCGTACCGGCGTTGAGGTGCAGCTGGACGACATCCCGTCGCGTCTGGTTCAACACTTCCAAGAACAGCGCAAAGCGTTCTACCGTGCCGAATGGGTACGAGAAACATCGTGGAACTGCATCCACGATGGGCGGCCATTGTTTGACGAGTTCTTGGAAACGATGCACGCGGGAGTCTCCGACACCAACTTGCGTCAGTACCCCAACGGACTCGAACGCCTCCTCGCGACACTGGCTCAAGCAGCCGCAGTCCAACTCGACGGTGTCCGGCTCGACCAGATCATTGACCTGATCGACGTGTGGAGCCGGAAAGGTTCCTGCCACGAACTCGTCGCCCGGAACCGGCTGGGATGGGTAGATTGATGCGCGCCACGTCCCTAGACACAAGTTTCGAAGCTGAACTGCGCGGGCTCATCTTGCTGTTCCTGCTCGGAGATGCAGCGGATGCCGACTACCTGGGTGCCCTAGACACCATCACCGTCAACGCCCACACCTTCGGGGTCGGGGCAGAGAACCTCAACGGCACCCACCGACTGGCCAGCGGGGAACTCCACACGCGCACAGTCCTGATGACCCAAGCTCTCCAGCATTTGGCGATCCAAGGATTCGTGACACTACAGCCAGATCGTTCTCCGGCGGCCTTCACGATTACCGCTGAGGGTGAATCAGTCGTCAACCATTTCCGCTCCCGATACGCCGGTCAGTTGTTCGACACCGCGTTGGAGACGATCGAGCGGGTTGGCGACCTGAGCACGAGCGAGCTGGCTCAGATCATCAGGTCAGCGACCCCGGAAGGAGAAACGCGATGACACCAGGCTTCTGGATCAGCAGCATCACCGTGGCCGGGCACCCCACTCGGCGGGACTCCAGCGTCGGTTTCGAATCTGGACTCAACGTCATCTACGGACCGTCTAACTCCGGCAAGTCCTGGGTGCTTCAGTGCATCGACTACGTGTTCGGGCTGAAAGCCGACGAGTTCGTCCTCGACGAAAACTCCGGCTACACCGAGGTGCGTATGGGGGTGCGCACCGCGCAGGGCTCACTCACGTTATCGCGCCCCATCGGTGAGGGAGCCAATAACATCGAGGTCTCCAGCACAGACCCACGAATTGAGTCTGGAACCTACAAACGTCAATCGTCTGGCCGTTCCCCGCTACTCAGCTCGGTGTGGCTCAAACTCATCGGCTACGACGCCCCTGAAAACCTGAAAATCATCAAGAATCAAAACCTTGAAACCCAGGCGTTGACGTGGCGCACCTTCTGGCATGCGCTGTACGCGGATGAAGACCGGATCAGCACCAAGAAACCAATCCTTCTCCCTCTTCAGACCACCGCACAGCCCGCGTTCAAATGCGCCCTAGCGTCACTGATCACCGGCAAGGACTATGCCGCCTACGCTCGTGATGAGTCTGTCGAAACGAGGAAATTGCGTAACAACGCGATCATCGACTACCTCGAGCCGCTACCCAAACAGCTTGAAGAACGAATCGAGTTGATCGACAAAGCACTCGGTAGCAGCGACCCAGCAGAGATCCAGCAGCGCATCGATGAGCTGATCGCAGAACTGGAACGTGTCCAGCAACGCATCACACACGCCACCGTGCAGGGGCAAGACGTCATCGCACGCCTCCAACAGGTGCGTGACTCGCTGGCGGAATCCCGCAGTCTGCGGAACCGATACGAGGAACTTGCCGCCTCCTACCGTGCCCGCATCGAGCGGTTCGATTTCGTCGAGGAAGGCCACGCCCTCACCGCACACAGGGAACCGGCAACAACCTGCCCCGTATGCACGCAGGCACTACCACCGGAAGCGCGATCCGCAGTTCCAGAGCCCGATCTGCGTGAACGCCACGACCTAGCTGCCCGACTCAACGATCTTCGTCAAACGATCCATCAGATGGATCTTGAACAGGCACCACTGCAAGAACAAGAGCAGGATCTCGCCGCAGAAGCCGAGCGCATCGCCCGGCGCATCAGCGGCGAGTTAGAGCCGCAACTGCAAGCCCTCTCGACTTCGCTTGCCAGCCACAACGCGATCATCGCCATGCAGGCAGAAAGAGAACAGCACCTCGAACGCAAACAAGCCATCGAAGACGAACTTGAAGAACGCAAGAATCGCACATTCCCCAAGGGCAACTTCAATCCGCTCGACGAATACCCGAAAACGTTCTGGCCGCAGATGGGCACCAACCTGCTCGACATCCTTGGAGCCTGCGCGTTCCCCAGACTCAAAGATGCCCGATTCTCGCGTGAACTGTTCGATGCTGTCATCAACGGCAAAACCAAAGCGGAGGAAGGGCAGGGCTACCGGTCGTTCGTCAACACCGCTGTCATGCTCGCCCTCCGGGAATACCTCGCCTCCGAGGACGCCACACACAACCCCGGCCTGCTCATCATCGACACCCCACTACTGGGGCTCGACGATCCACAGCTCGACCCCGAGCTTCAAGAAGCCCGTGAAACCATCCCCGCTGCCCTCTACGACTACCTCGCCCTCGAACAAGACGGCGGTCAGATGATCATCGCTGACAACACCAAGTTCATGCCCGACATAGAACCACTAAAGGACCGATGCAAACTCATCGTATTCACGAAACGCGAAGGAGAAGGACGCTACGGCTTCCTGCTCGATGCCCAGGACGAAGACCTGATCGATCTGGAGGAAACAGATGACAACTAACCGCGCCTTCAGCTACAAGCCCCTCTGGAAACTCCTCATCGACCGCGACATGAACAAAATCCAACTTCAAGAACGTGCAGGCATCAGTCCAGCCACCCTGTCCAAACTCGGACGCGGCGGCAACGTCACCACCGACGTCCTTGCCCGCATCTGCGAAGCACTCGACTGTGACATCGCCGACATCTGCGAGGTCGTCCCCACCGACCTGAAGGGAGAGACCGACTAGATGACCGCTCAACGCCTGCAGCTCACCTGGTACAACAAGGACAAGGCTCTCATCCCCACTGAGACCGGCAAGTACGGCTACACGTGGGTTGACCCCTCTGATCCGCGCTACTGCGAAACCCACACCCTCGTGCTGGACGACTATGTGCAAGGCAGCCAGACACCGAAGTCTGACGAGTTCGCCTACTCCGAGCGCGCTGACCTGGAGCCCCAGGATGACAACCTGCTGATCTTGGGTGAATCGGGCGATGTCCTCGAAGCCCTCACCCGCGTGCCCGAGCTTGCCGAGAAGTACGTCGGCAAGGTGAAACTGATCTACATCGATCCGCCGTTTAACACCGCGCAGACATTCGCTTCGTACGAGGACAACCTAGAGCACTCCATCTGGCTGACCATGATGCGCGACCGACTGCACCACATGAAAAAGCTGCTTGCCGACGACGGCTCCATCTGGGTTCACCTGGACGACGTCGAAGTACACCGGATGCGCGTGCTGATGGATGAGGTGTTTGGGGCGGATCGGTTCGTAGCGGAGATGCAGTGGCAGAAGACCTATTCACCGGAGAACAGGTCGGTAATCTCCCACTCGAACGACACCATCCTTGTCTATTGCCTCAATCAGGAACGCTTCAAGGCAGTCCGCAACTTGCTGCCGCGGTCTGACGCTCAAAATCTGGTGTACCAGAATCCTGACGACGATCCTCGTGGTCGCTGGCGTCCAAGTGATTTCACCGCGCAGTTCAATCCGGCCGAGAACGAGCGAGAATCCCAGCGTTACACCTTAACTACCCTCGCAGGCCTGTCTTTCGATCCCCCATCAGGGAGGTGCTGGCTCTACACCAAGGACCGCTATCTGGAGCTACTCGAAGACAATCGGGTGTGGTTCGGCGCGTCAGGTCAGGGCGCTCCGCAGCTGAAACGTTTCCTCTCCGAAGTGATGCAGGGCAGGGTGCCAACAACCTGGTGGCCCCATGAGGAGGTTGGCCACAGCCAGGAGGGAAAGAAGGAGATTCTCTCGCTCTTCCCAGGTCAACAGCCGTTCTCCACGCCCAAGCCGGAACGACTCCTGGAAAGAGTTATCACCATTGGTTCCAACCCGGGTGACATCGTCCTCGATGTGTTCGCCGGGTCGGGGACGACGGCGGCGGTGGCGCAGAAGATGGGGCGGCGTTGGGTGACGTGTGAGTTGTTGGAGTCGACGTTCACGACGTTCACGCGCCCTCGCCTGGAGAAGGTGCTCAACGATCAAGACCCGGGAGGGATAACCCGGACGAAGGGCGAACGAGTCGACGCTACGGAAGACGGGCTGCCTGATGGTGTCTCGCCGGAGGACGCCGCGAAATTCACGAGCGTGCTCAACAAGCTGATCAAGGACGACCCGGAATTAAAGAAGAGCGTCGAGGTGAAGACACTGAAGGCTGCCTCGAAGACCAGGCGCACGAAGGAAGTGCTGAACTGGCGTGGTGGCGGCGGCTTCCAGGTCGCCCATCTGTCGCCTGCGTGTTTCGACTACGCCCCTGAACTGGACAGGGTGATGCTAACTGCGGCCGCGACCGGACAGACTCTGATCGAGTCGGTGGCTGCCAACCTCGGGTTCACACTGTTGCACCCGGATGATGACTATGTTTTTGATGCCCGCCGTGGCAATGCCTTGTTGAAGGTGGTGGAGGGTGTCGCCACGACCGAGATCGTTGACTGGCTTGCTTCCCAAATCCAGCCCGGCGAGACAATCGTGCTGGCCGCCACCACGGTGATGGACGGCGTGCGCCAGCATCTGCGCAAACTGGTGAAGGGGTCGCGGGTGGTCGCATTGCCCGATGATATGTTTCGGTACAGCGAAGGTGGTGACCAGTGATGGCGAACAGGCTCAACATCAGTTTTGACTCCGACATGCTGGAGTCGATCAGTGCCGAGTTCGACCTGCGTGCTCCGAACAAGGAAGCACTGCGCCAGCTGGTCTTCACTCTCGACGGTGACTATGACCCGACCGTGATGCAGGTGCTCAACCTCGCTACGGGCGTGGGCAAGACCTACTTGATGGCGGCGTTTGTGGAGTATCTGCGCCGCCAAGGAGTTGGCAACGTCGTGATCGTCACCCCAGGCAAGACGGTGCAGGCGAAGACGGTGCAGAACTTCACGCCCGGCACGCCCCGCTACATCACCGGCGCGGCGGTGCCGCCCGAGGTGGTGACCCCACAGGACTACTCGGCGTGGATCGCCCGGCAGAACGGCCCGGCCCGACTCGCGTTCGGCCGTGAAGTGCCAATGCTGGCGTTTATCTTCAACATTCAGCAGCTCATCGCGCCGAAGGAAGCCGAGGGTGACACCCACGGTGGTACCCAGGACGCGATGCGCCGTAAGCCCCGCCGGTTCGATGAGAACGCCGGCGTGCTCTTCGACTACCTGAAGAACCTCGATGATCTGGTTGTGATCGCCGACGAATCCCACCTGTACGGGTCCAGCGCGGTCGCGTTCAATGCAGCGTTGAAGGAACTCGATCCAGCAGCGGCGATCGGGTTGACCGCGTCGGTGGACAAGGCCACCGATCACGTCATTTTCGAGTACCCGCTCTACCGCGCCATCCAGGACAAGTATGTGAAGGCCCCCGTGTTGGCGTTCCGCAAGACTGGATATGGCACCGATGAAGCCTCCGAAGAGCAGCAGTTGCGTGACGCGCTGCAATTGCGTGCGCTCAAGCAGGCCTACTACGACTCGTACGCGGCTTCCCAGAACCGCGATCATGTGAACGCGGTCGCTTTCGTGGTCTGCTCCGATGTGGAGCACGCCACCCAGGTCGCCGAGCTGCTGCGCACCCCGGAGTCCCTCGGCCGAGATGAGGCTGTGCTGCAGGTGGACTCCAAGCACGAGGATGAGTTGACCCAGCGTCGCCTCGACGAATTGGATCGGCCCGAATCGCCGGTGCTGGCGGTGGTGAGCGTGAACAAGCTCAAGGAAGGCTGGGATGTCAAGAACATCGCGGTCGTCGTGACGTTGCGGGCGATGGCTTCTGAGGTGCTCACTCAGCAGACGATGGGGCGCGGGCTGCGGCTGCCGTTCGGCCGGTATACGGGTGTGTGGCAGATCGACCAGCTCGACATCATCGCCCACCAATCCTTCACCGAGCTGCTCAACGCCGAGAACGTGCTGCAGCAGTTCGGCCTGGACGAAGCCATCGCCGAGCCCGACAAAGCCAAGGTAGAAGAGGCGATCCGTAAAGCCGCCGAAGAGTCCGGCACGGGTACAGGTACGCCCACGACCGGCGGTGACCAACCAACGACGACAACCGGTTCTGAACCGGGCACCGGTGTCAGTGGTGAGGTCGCCGGTGGTGTGGCTCCGCAGCCGGGCACCGTTCCCGTCGGCGGCAGTGATTCCCCGGGTGCGGGTTTGCCCGGTGTCGGGGTTCGCACCATCACCGAGCAGGAGGATCAGCCCACCTGGGAGTTGGTTTCGATCGGACGGAACCCGAGCTTTGCTGACGTGTCCTACCGATTCCCGGTGACGACGATGACTGTGCAGCAGCCGCCCATTGACCTGTCAGAAATCAGTGACGCCGAGATTGAGCAAGCGGCGCGTCGGGTCACCTCTGCTGGGAACGTGCTGCTGCGCAAAGAGATCATCGCCGCCCTAGGCAAGAAACTCCGGGCAGAGGATCGAGAAAGCGCCGAAGTCGACTCCGTCCACGTCGACGACGCCGACGCCGAGGAGGCGCTGGTCAAACTAGTGATCAACATGTCGCTGGTGCCCAAAACCGAACAGACCGCCCGCTACGTCGCCACGTTCCTGGTGCCGAAGTTCATGCGCACCGTGACGTTCACCGGCTGGACCGTCAAATCCCTCGACTCCGCCCGCGCCGAACTCCTAGCGCTGATCAAGAACTACACAACCGAGACACTGCGAGCCACCCGCGAGGTGCCGACCATACACCCCAAGTCGATGCCAGGCACCGGCTACACGCTCCCGTTGGGTGAGAAGGTGCATGACCAGATCGAGAGTCGTGACCAGTTCGTGCGAGGCCGGGTCTACGGCGGCTGGTTCAAGTCGCTATTCGCCGAGGAGTCCTTCGACTCCTTCACCGGCGAATACCAGCTTGCTCGCCTGCTCAACACGTCGCCGGGGATCGTGTGGTGGCATCGCCTGCATCCGCAAGACCAGGCATTCGTGTACTACAACGCGAAAGACCGCTACTTCCCCGACTTCGTAGCCTTGGACACCAACGGGGTGCATTGGATCATCGAAGGCAAGGACGAGCGCGGCCGCGATGACGCCAGGGTGCAGGCCAAGCGTAAGGCTGCCGAGGCGTTGGTGCGCCGGTTGGTGGCTGAGGATGCCTACGCCGGTCAGCACTGGGGCTATCTGATCGCCTACGAGCAAGACACCGCCCGTGCCGACTCGTGGGAAGACCTGAAAGCCTTCGCCAGCCCGGTCAGCAACGCCCTGTAGCTGCGAGTTCGCCTGGGCGCATCACGGGGCTCCAGCGTTGCGGGAGGTCGAGGGTGACGGCCTCGCCGGTGATGAACACGAATCCGAGCCTGCCATCGGTGAGCATGCAGCCGCCCTCCAGCATGGCAAGGAAGTCCGGGATGTGGAGCGCAAGCTGGGTCGGCGATTCGGTCAGGAGCTTGTCGATCGCCGTGTGGAGCGTCGATGGGCGTCGCCGCGCACCCGTTGACTGCAGGCTGTCCACGGCCTGGTCAACCGCCGTGCTGTTGCGCCCAGCGAGCACCTGCAACGCCTCGGCCATCTTCACCAGCAGCACCTCCTGGTAGAGGTGGCTGGTGGTGCAGGTGCCGCGCTTGACGTAGTTCGTGGGGCACTCCCACACGTCGACCCGGTTCGGGGTACCGGAGTGCCAGGTCTTGTGGCCGAACGGCCGTCCGCAGTCGCCGCAGACGATCTTGCGGGACAGGCGCTTGCCGAAGGACTTGTAGCCGCGTGGGTCGACGCGGGTGCCCAGCCACGGCAACTCGCGGTCTGCAATGCCGAGAGCCTCGGCGGCGTGGCGTTGGGCGTGGAATGCGTCCATCCACTCGACGGTGTACCCGGCGGCGAGATTTTCGAGGAGGAAGCTGGTCAGCCGGTAGGTCAGTCGGGCTTGTACTGTTGCGAGTTCGGGGTATTGCATGGTGGGGGCTCCTGTCTTTGCGTCACGTACATACACGCTCTGATCAGGGCTAATAGCAAGTCGTAAACGGCGATACCTTTTAGCGCTTGCCGAACTATTTGGCGCTCCGTTGTCAGCCTCGACGCACGTGGTTCACGCCGCCCCACAGCGCCTCTCGGACAAGCCAGCCACCGGAGCCGATCCGTCCGAATATGCGGCTCGACGGTCAACACTAAGGCGCGTTTTACCTAGTGGGGAGCGGGTTTCGCCCCATCTGCGTCATCCGCGCACCACAAACCCCTGTATCCACTTCGATACAGTCTGCGAGCCGGCCCTGGGTTCAGGGGCGTTCACCATCGAGGCTACCCGTCAGCTCGCCGAGCAGTACCCCACCCGTCGGCAGGCCGAACTGGGCCGACGCATCGACCCGGAGGACTATCCGGCCCAGCTTCAGCGCACCAAGGCGTACATCGCTCTACACAACGTTTATGGGGTCGACCTTAACGCGACCGCGGTGGAGTTCGCCGAAATCATCCTGTGGCTCGACACCATGGCCAGCGGCCTCGACGCCCCCTGGTTCGGCCTGCACCTGCGCCGCGGAAACTCCCTCATTGGGGCACGCCACGCCGTGTATACCCGTGACCAGCTCACCTCGAAGGCCTGGCTGACCACCCCGCCGACTGATGTTCCTCTCACCGACCTGGCCGCCCGACTGGACGACGACGCAGTGGACCCGACGCAGGCCGACGGCAGCATCCCGCACTTCCTCGTGCCCGCCGCCGGCTGGGGGTCGAGCGCCGACTCCAAGGAGGCCAAGACGCTGGTGCCGCAGCGTGTCAAAGACGTCAAGGACTGGCGCAAGCGGTTCCGACGCCGCCCCGGCCGCCACGACGTCACCACCCTCGTGGAACTCGGCCACCAGGTCGAGGACCTGTGGACGATGGCACTGCGTCGGCTCACCGTGGCCGAGCAGCAGACGAGCCGCGACATCGCCCTGTGGGGTCGCGACGAAGCCCCCTCGCATCGACAGGTCGTCACCCGGGAACAGGTGGAACAGTCCCTGGCCGACCCCGACGGCGCCTACCAGCGGCTACGGCTCGTCATGGACGCCTGGTGCGCCCTGTGGTTCTGGCCACTGACCACCCGAGTGGCCCCGCCGAGCTGGGCCGAGTGGATCGACGCCTGCACAATGCTGCTGGGCGGGCGTCTTAGCCGGGCCGATCGACGCCGCGACGCCCCCATGCTCGGGTCCGCCCAGATCTGGGAGGCGCTGGCCGCCCAGGAGGACCTGGCCCTCGCCAGTGCCGGCGCCGCGACCGTCGCGCAGACCCTCGACAAGCACCCGTGGCTGCAGGTGTGCCGCCAGGTCGCCCGGGAGCAGGGGTTCTTCCACTGGCAACTCGACTTTGCACCGGTCTTCGCCCGGGGCGGCTTCGACCTGCAGGTCGGGAATCCGCCGTGGGTGCGGCCCATCCTCGACATGGATGCCCTGCTCGCCGAGGGCGACCCGTGGTGGCAGTTGGCAGGGAAGTCTCCCGAGGACGTTCGCGAGCAGCGCCGCACGGTCACCCTCGCCCTGCCCGGTCTCGCCGACTCGGTGTGCCGAGGTATCACCGATGTATCCGGGACAGGCTCATTCGTCGGGCACGCCACGAACTATCCCATGCTCCAGGGCCTGCAACCCGACCTCTACCGGTGCTTCATGTGCCAGACATGGGCGCACACATCTTCACGGGGCACCATCGGGCTCGTACGCCCCGAGACCCACTTCACCGACGAGAAGGCCGGGCACCTGCGCGAAGAGACCTACCCGCGGCTGCGTCGGCACTGGCAGTTCGTCAATGAACTCAAGCTCTTCGACGAGGTACATGATCTGGTCACCTACGGGGTCCACGTCTACGGCTCGCCCGCGCAACCGCACTTCCTTCAGGCAAGCGCCCTCTACCATCCCGACACGGTCGTGGGCTCGCTGCGCCACGACGGGTCGGGTGGGGCACCCGGATTCAAGGTCGACGGGCACTGGGATCAGCGTCCGCACGCACAGCGCATCGAGACGGTCACCGACGAGACCCTCGCGACGTGGCGAGACATCCTCGATCCCAACCTTGAGGCGCCGCGGCGGACGCGGATGCTCTACACGGTCAACCGGGACGTGGCGGAGACCCTCCAACAATTGTCCAAAGCACCCCGGCTTGGGTCCCTCAGCCTCCAGTTCTCTCCCGGATGGCACGAAAAGAACGACCGCACCAAGGGCTACTTCATCCAGCAGTGGGGAACCCCCGATTCCTGGAACGACGTCATCCTCCAAGGCCCGCACCTTCACGTGGCGACGCCCTTCTACAAGTCGCCAAACCCGACCATGAAGCACAACCAGGACTGGTCTGTGGTCGACCTGGAGACGCTTCCTCCCGACGCCATTCCTGTCACCTCGTACAAACCGGCGGGAGACCGTGCCTGGTATGACGCCGACTACACCCATTGGGACGGCGACCCGGCCCGTGACCACTACCGTCTGGCGTGGCGCGCGATGGCAGCCAACACTGGTGAGCGCACCCTCATCCCAGCCATCATTCCGCCTGGCACAGCACACCCTAATGGAGTGTTCTGCGTGGGAGGTGCTGACAATCGGATTCTCACCGCTTGCGCAGGGTTCGCATCAAGTCTTCTCCTCGACTTCTCTGTTCGTGCCGCCCCCAAGAGCGGCATCTACCAAGCTGTGTTCGACCGGCTTCCTGCACCTTGCCAACGCCATCCACTGCTGCCAGCACTTCTCCTGCGCACCCTCCGCCTCAACTGCCTTACCGACGCCTACGCCGATTTGTGGGCCGAGTGCTTCGACCCCAGCTTCACGTCGGACTCATGGACCATCCCCGACCGTGCCACGACTCCCTTGGGGGATGTCGGCCCCACATGGACGTCGCAGACCCCGCTGCGTAGGGCTGTCGACCGGCGTCAGGCCCTCGTCGAGATCGACGCCCTCGTGGCTCTCATGCTTGGCATCACCGCCGACCAGTTGTGCACCGTGTACCGCACCCAGTTCGCAGTCCTGTACGGCTACGACCATGACCAGTACTTCTACGACGCCCACGGGCGCCTCGTCCCGAACCAGGTGCTCAAGGTGCGGCGGAAAAAAGGCGAGGCCATCACCGAGGCCGAGCGCACTGCCACCACCTACCGCTACGACCTACCCTTCCACACCTATGACCGCGAACTCGATATGCACATCGCCTACGTTGAGTTCGAGCGTCGACTGGAGACCCGAGGAACCGATTCATGAGTGAACTCGTCCCCCCCGAAGCAGGCGGCCAAGCTCCAGAACGCCCTACTGGACTACCTCACGACAACCTTTGCCCTGTCCGACGCCGATGCCCAACGCGCCCTCGATGAGTTCTTGCGCGACCCTGATGAGGGCATCTTTAAAGGGCCTTACCTGCGTACCCGGATGCCCTTCGCACCGGCCCCAAGGTACTCCGCCGACGAACTCGAGTGGATGCCCGAAAACTTCACCCCGTACGGACACCAGGCCAGAGCCTTCACCCGCCTCAACTCCGCGCTAGGACGCCCGCGACCGACTCTCGTCACCACCGGCACCGGTTCAGGCAAAACCGAAGCCTTCCTGCTGCCGATCCTCGACCACGTTATCCGAGCCCGCCGCAACGGAGTCACCGGCGTTAAAGGGCTCATCCTCTACCCTATGAATGCCTTGGCCAACGACCAGGCTCAGCGTCTCGCCCACCTCATCTCGACTGACAAGCAGCTGGCCGAGGTCACCGCCGCGATCTACACCGGTGAGAACGGAGCAACCCGCACCATCGTCAGCAAGGACGGTCTCATCACCGATCGCACCGTCATCCGCGACGACGCCCCCGACATCCTGCTCACCAACTATAAAATGCTCGACCAGCTCCTGCTGCGTCACGAGGACCAGCACATCTGGCAGCAGTCGGCCGAGTCACTGCAATACCTCGTCCTGGACGAGTTCCACACCTACGACGGCGCCCAGGGTACCGACGTCGCCATGTTGCTGCGTCGGCTCGGCCTAGCCCTAAAGTCGTACTGGCCAGAGCGCGGTAGCAAGGCTGACACGCACACCACCGAGGAGTGGGACCGTCCACTTGGCAAGATCACCCCCGTCGGCACCTCAGCGACCCTGGGCACCACTCCTGACATCTCTAAAACCGCGAACCAGAGCTCCTCCGGGGAGCGTTCCGGCGATATGGCCGCCTTCGCCACTACGGTCTTCGGTGAACCCTTTGATACCAGCTGCGTCGTCACCGAGTTCCGCAAAACCATCGACGAGTGGGCCGGTGACGCACAGAAGCGCCTATGGGATCGAGAAATCGAACCACGCACCATCAACGCCCTCATCGTTAACGACCTCGTCAACGCCGTCACCCACCGCCCCTCCGATGAGGTGTGCGCGACCCTGCTCACCAGTCTGTACGAGGGAGCCGAGGGCTTGACCGACCGCGATGACCTCGTCCTACTCGCCAAAGGCCACCCCTTCATCCGGCAATTCTTGGAAGCCACCACCGAGGCCATCCATGTCCGCGACCTCGCTGACCGGCTGCTCCCGGGAACCTCACACGAAAACGACCCACGCGTCACCTTCCTGCTGGAGCTACTGGGAGCCCTCGGACACCTGCGTGCATTGCCCGACCGTGACATGCCGAGCACCGAAACCCACCTGTGGATTCGCGAGCTGAGCCGCATCGACCGCGACGTGTCGACTGCCACCCACTTTCGTTGGAGCGACGACGGCACCGTGCTAGGTCAGACGACCGACGATGGCACCGAGCCTGAGGTTGTTGCCCTGCCAGCGGTCTACTGCCGTCGTTGCGGCCGCAGCGGATGGGGAGTCCAGCTCGCCAGCACCGGCAATAACCTCAGCGAGAACAACGACAGCATCCGACGGACCCACGCGGCACACGACGGTCGCTTCCGAGCCTTGCTTTCGGCCCCTCGAGAGGGAGCCAGCGCGGTCGACACCGGCGAGGCGACAGCTTCCTTACGCTGGTTCGACACCGTCAACAGGTGTCTAGATCACCACATCCCCGACGCCGACAGCCCCAAGTACCGCAACGGCGTCCTACTACCCGTCCTCACCCAGGTGGGCAACGACGCCGACGAAGACGCCAAAGACGACGTCTGCCCGAGCTGCGGCGCCAAGGACGCCATCCGCTTCCAAGGAGCGGCCATCGCAACCCTGTTGTCGGTATGCCTGTCTACCCTGTTCGGCAGCGATGACTTTGATGAGAAGAAGGCACTCGTCTTTACCGACTCGGTCCAGGACGCCGCCCACCGCGCTGGATTCATCTCGTCGCGCTCCCACGCCCTGACCCTGCGCACCATTCTCCGCGGTGCCATCGGTGAAGAGTACGCCACAATTCCCCAGCTGATCCAGGGCGTGCTGGACCAAGCTGGCGACGATCAGTTCAAGCGCTACCGGCTGTTGCCCACCGAACTCGCCGAACAGAAGAATTTCAGGGACTTCTGGCGCTCAGCCCGCTACCGGAAGGTTCCGAAGAAGACTCTCAGCCAAGTCCGTAACCGCGTCGCCTTCGACGCTATCCTCGAGCTTGGCCTGCAGAGCCGGTACGGGCGTACCCTGGAACAGACCGGTTCGATCTGCGTCGAGGTGAACGCCGGAACCCCCGCCCAAATGGCTGCCATCGGTCGCAGCGCCCTGGGACACAGCGAGGACGACTTAGTCGCTACCCTGGCAAGCCTCACCGACGACCAGGTGGTGTCCTGGGTCCGTGGGATTCTCGAGCGCATCCGCATCCAGGGTGGTATCAACCATCCGTGGCTGCACACCTACCTGGAAGACGACGGTGCGCGGTGGCACCTGTGGGGAGGCCGCAAAGAACCCGGGATGCCTGCCTTCCCGTACACCCGTTCCGCCCCAGCTTTCCCACGCGTCGGTGGCCAGCACGTCCAGCACCAGCAGCTCGACAATGTCACCGACGGCCAGAGTTGGTACGCCCGGTGGACTGGACGGGTTCTTGGCGTGTCTGCTGGTCATGGGGCCCGGTTGGTGAGGTCGCTGCTGGAGTGCCTGCACCGCGGCAGCGTCCTGGAAGGGACAGCGACCAAGGCGCAGGCGACCGTCTACGCGATACCCAACGAGAGGATCATGGTGCGGGCGACCCGCGACGAAGAATTGCGCGACTCCACCATCTTACTGCGCTGCGACCTGTGTCAGGCGGTACATCCGGGCAGCCCCGCCACCGTGCGTCAGCTCACAGACGCGCCGTGTCTCAACGGGAATTGCAGCGGGCACTTGACCCCCGCGCCGATGGCGCCGGACAACTTTTATCGCACCTTCTACAGTGCTGGGGACCCGCGCCGCATCGTCGCCCGCGAGCATACCTCGATGCTCACGGACAAGCGACGGCTGAAGTACGAGAATGGATTCAAGGACGGCTCAGAGGACCCCTCGGCTCCAAACGTCCTCGTCGCCACGCCCACCCTTGAGATGGGTATCGACATCGGTGACCTATCAACGGTGTTTTTGTCGTCGCTGCCGCATAGCGTCGCCAACTACGTTCAGCGGGTTGGCCGAGCTGGCCGAGCGACGGGGAGCGCCCTCGACGTCACCATGGTCAGGGGTCGTGGCGAGCACCTCCCCCGGCTGGGCGACCCCGCGTCGATGATCAACGGCCAGGTTCGTCCTCCGGCCACTTACCTCAGCGCCGTGGAGATACTGCGGCGACAATACTTGGCGCACTTGGGCGACGAGCTGGCTCGCGATCCCGACGCTGCCCATCCGCTTACCTCAAGTGCCGCCATGAACGGGGGGAACGGTGGCTTCCTGGCCTGCCTCGTCGACTATGCCGAGGCCCACGCCGACGAGCACCTGGACCGCTTCTTGTCCACTTTTGCGTCCCTGCGCACCGACTCCATCGAGAACATTCGTACCTGGGCCTGCCCGGCCAATGGCCCTCGCACCAGCGGGCTCGCCCAGCAGGTGTTCGCCGCTGCCGGCCGATGGTCGCGCACCCTAGAGGAACTGAGGCATCGACGCGAGACCATTAAGGCGAGCCTGCCCGAACTCCTTCAGAAAGCGAACATCCCCAACGCTGGAAACGACGACATCCAAGCGGCCAAGGAGGCCGAGACGACGATCGAGTGGATCGGAAAGCTCCTTGGCAAGGCAAACCAGGCGTACTGGATCGCGACCCTCGAAGAGTACGGACTCTTCCCCAACTACACCCTCGTCGACGACTCCGTGAAACTCCACGTGAATCTGAGTTGGTACGACCCAGACAAAGAGAAATACCGGAGCAAGGCGTCCTCCTTCTCGCGTGGAAGTGCCGCAGCCCTGCGAGATTTCGCTCCCGGAGCCACCTTCTATGCCATGGGCCACGCCATTACTATTGACGCAATCGATTTCGGTCGTGATGGTGACTCCATCCGCACCTGGGCGGTCTGCCCCACCTGCGGATACATCGTCGATCTAGAGCTCGCAGGGAACGCCCCGGCGCAGTGCCCGCGATGCCATCGCCAAGGTATTAGCGACATCGGGCAGCACCTCAAAGTCGTCGAACTGACACGCGCCTCGGCAGCCATCAAGCGCGACGAGTCACGCATCGACGACACCCATGAAGAACGCACCCAGGCGAGCTTCGCTGTCGCACCGGCAGCCGACATCGACCCCTCACATATCCGCAACGAGTGGTACGTGCAGCACACCGAGTTTGGCGCTCAATATCTCGACCGAATGGACCTGCGCTGGATTAATTTGGGTAAAGAGACTCCCAGCGCCCCAAGCCAACATGTGGCCGGCGTCCGATACCACGCTCCCCTCTTCCACATCTGCGAAGGCTGCGGACACCTCGACCGCACCACCGGGACCAACGACCCTTCCGAGCACCGGCCATGGTGCCGCTACCGTAACAAACTCGACGAGCACGTGCGCACAGTCGCGCTCACCAGATCGCTCACCACTCAGGCCGTCGTCCTGCCGTTGCCGCGCTGGATGGTCGCGGGTGACGTGTTCGCATTGCCGAGCCTACGCGCAGCCCTCCTTCTCGGACTGCGCGAACAGTTTGGCGGAACCCCCAACCATCTGGGCGTCATGCCTATTAAAGAGCCTGTTGGCGGTGGAACCCGCGATGCGCTGCTGCTGCACGACCTCGTCCCGGGCGGGACCGGCTACCTAGCAGAGTTCAACGACCCCCAGAAGGTGTGGGACGCTCTACGGCACGCCTTCCAGATTGTGCGCGACTGCCCCTGCAAGGACGAAGAACGACTCGCCTGCCACCGCTGCCTGCTGCCGCTGGCCCCCGCCCACGAAGTGCAACACGTGTCACGCGCCAAAGCCGAAGACTGCCTCAAGGTTCTCATGGGTCTGGTCGACGATGACGAGCCTGAAGCCCAGATGACCTGGAAAGTCACCACCAAGGCCCCCAGCACCAATCCCAGTGATGAGTCCTATTTGGAGTCGCGTTTCCGGGAGTCCTTCATAACCCTCGCGCACAACCTTCACGCTCGGATATCCCAGAGCTATGGCCCCGGCGGCAACGTCATCAACGTGAGCATCGGAAAGGCGAAGTACACCCTCCAACCTCAGCTCCCCATGCACGGTTGCAAGCCCGATTTCGTCCTGCGCGGTGGCGACCGCCCAGATTTGGCGATCTTCACCGACGGGGAGACCTTCCACGCGACCCCGGCGCACAACCGAGTGCGCGACGACGCCAAGAAACGCGCTGCGCTCCGAAGCGCCGGAATTGAGGTACTGGCAGTCACTCTGACCGACGTCAAGGCCTTCGACTCCAGACAAATCCCGGTCCCGCCCAGATGGTTCAACTCCTCAGCATCGTCGATGCTAATCGGCACGTACAACTACACGTCCGATGCCGTGCGGGCTGTCACCGGTGGCCCGTTTGCGCTCTTGGAATACTGGATGAGCGGGAAATCGCTGGACGCTTTGGAAGGATTCGCCTCGGCTATTCCGTTCTTCTTCTCAACTGGCGAGCCAGACGACCACGTCGATCCATCCATTCCTGCAGATAACCTGCAACAGAGGGGTTTACCCAAGGACAGGACAGCACCCGTCTGGTGGAGTCAGAACGGCCCCTTGAGCATTCGGACCCGACTACGAGCGAGCAGCCCCCGTCCAGCTACCGACGTCTGCGTTGTCCTTGACGACGACGCCGTCAGCAGTCCCGACTTCTCGCATGCATGGCACCAGTGGCTAGCGCTGAGCAATGCTCTCATACTTCGACGCCCGCCGGACCAGACGGTGATCCGCGGCACGCAGCCCCTCGAGGAGAGCCCAGCTGAGCCAACACACAGCGTGGGTACGATCGACATCACCCAGACCCCATGGCCCACCGTCATCGAAAACCTTGGCTCCTCGCTGGCCACACCCGAGCTTCCCGGGCTGCTGGAGGACCTCGCTGCACAGGGGGTATCTGAGCCAACGGCCGGCGAGGAGATCGGTTCGGAGGGCATCATGGTTGACTTGGCATGGCCTGAGTCGCGCATAGCAGTAATCTTTGCACCAGAGCCCGACCACGAAGACTTGCTGGCCGAGGACGGATGGACACTGGTGCCGCCGACAGCACACGACATCACGATGGCGTTAGCCAACACGACCGAAGGGGAAGGACACCATGGCTGAGTCGACGATCATCATGTCGAAGCAGGCGCTCAAGCTCGACGGATCCCTCAAGCCCAAGGCGTTTACCTTCCTCGAGAAACTCACCACTGATGACACGGCGCCCGGCTTGCACATCGAACCGGTAAAGAAGTGCCGCGACAGCAGGGTGCGGACCGGTCGTGTCGACCAGCAATATCGCGCCGTATTGTTCAAGCTCACCGGCGAGGACGGCAACCGCCGCTACGTCCTCGAAGGCTTTTACAACCACGACGAGGCTTACGACGTCGCCCCACGCGTTGAACTCGCCATCAACCCTTTCAACGGAATTCCCGAGATCAAGCGAGCCGAACCGTCCATCGACACCCCCAACCCGACCGCCAGCGCCCCTACCGCGCGCAAACCGGCCGCCCCCGTGCAGGAGACCGCCACTCCAGTCATCACCGCCGACCGAGCAGACATGCTGTCTCTCGGCCTTGACGCCAACCTCGTCGATACCGCGCTCGCCCTGACCAGTGAAGACGCCGTACTCAACATGGCAGCGTCGCTCAGCGGGTGGCAGGAGGCAGCACTTGTCGGCCTGGCCTCCGGGATGACGCCAGAGCAGGTGCGCCAAGAACTGCTCGAATCCCCCGAGGAGTTGCCCGAACCATCCAAGAAGCAGCATGGCCACGCTGCGAGCCCTCGCGAACCCGACGTCGAGCTACTCGAGAGCCTACGCAGCCCCGCAGCAGCCATGGAGTTCGCCACAATCGAAGGGGTCGACGAGCTGCGAAGAGTCATCGAGGATGGAGACTTCGGCGCCTGGCGGGTGTTCCTGCACCCGACGCAGCGCCGCTTCGTCAACGGTAGGTGGAACGGGCCGTTCTGTCTGGGCGGAGGAGCCGGAACCGGAAAGACCGTCGTCATCCTTCACCGGGCGGTGTCTCTGGCACGGGAGAATCCGGGAGCCCGGATCATTATCACGACGTTCACAAAGAACCTCGCCCATGAGCTGTCCGCGAGTCTGGAGTCGCTCGACCGCGCCCTACCACGGGCGTCCGCGCTGGGACAGCCAGGTGTGTACGTCATCGGTATTGATGCCTTGGCCAACGCTGTTGTCCGGGAGGCCGGAGCCGATGTCGCCGAAGCCGCCGAAGGCGTCCTGGGAGCCCCACGCACCGATTTGTCCCGGCGCACCTCCCAGTGGCTTTGGCGCGATGTCCTCGACCACGCCGGACCAGAGGTACCCGAGCGGCTAGCTCACCACCGCCTACTCGAAACCGAGTACGAGCAAGTCATCCTGCCGCAAAACATCACGACGCGAGAGGAGTATCTGCGAGCACGCCGCCCAGGGCGAGGGTTCCGGCTCAATCGCCGCGATCGTGATGCCGTGTGGACGCTTGTCAAAAAGTACCGAGACGACTCTCGCATCAGCGGCACGATCTCGTTCCCCGAGGCAGCCGCCATCGCCGCGCAATACCTCACCCGCCACAGTCCCCTCGCCGACCATGTTCTCGTGGACGAGGGCCAAGACCTCACGCCGGCCCACTGGAGGCTCATTCGGTCGCTGGTCCCCGAGGGACCAAACGACATTTTCATCGCCGAGGACTCACACCAGCGCATCTACGGTCACCGGTTGGTCCTATCTCGGTACGGCATCATGACGAGGGGCCGTTCGCGGCGGCTCACCCTCAACTACCGCACCACTGCGCAGATCCTCAGGTGGTCGACCCACGTGCTAGAGGGCGGATTTTACGTCGACCTCGACGGCGATGACGATGACAAGCTGTCGGGGTACCGGTCGGCCCGTCGCGGCCCCGACGTCATCGCCCACCCGTGCACGACGATCACCGAAGAGTTCGACTACTTGGCCAAGGTTGTCGGGCAATGGGCGAAGGACCGTCAGTCCGAGACCACGGCGGTGCTCGTGAGGGACAGGTCGCAGCGCGAGCGAGTAGTGGATGCGCTCCACGAGCGAGGAGTACAAACCCGAGCCGTCGGTCATGGCTCGATACCGCCCGGGGCGCCAGTGGTTATGACCATGCACCGCGCCAAGGGCATCGAGTTCAGCAAAGTGTTCCTCTTCGGGGTCTCCTCGCGGTCTATCCCCATGGGCATCAAAGATTACGACTTCGATAAAGACGAAGGGGATCAGGCCCTGCTCCGGGAGCGATCGCTGCTGTACGTGGCGGCATCGCGGGCCCGCGATGAGCTTGTCGTAAGTTGGACCGACCAGCCCAGCCCATTGTTGAGCGCTTCTGTATCGTCCGTGGCAGCCAGCACATCTTGAGGGCGACACCCGAGGCCTTGAATGTCGGCTAACGGCTGTTCGGAATCACCACCTCGGTGACGTGAGAAAGTAACGTCCTCCCATTGTCATGGGCTGACGTAGCCGATCACACTGGCGCGCGTCTCGGCGAGGCGCACCAGCCCTTGATCGGCGTCACTCTGCGACCCGATCATCGTAGCTAGATTCACCCTGGTGAAGCGAAGATTCTGGGGCTCCTGCTTGACCGGCAAGCCTCTTGGCGTACCTATACACGTTGTCATTGATCCATTCCGGCGGTAATTCGCTGCCCTTAACCGCCTCAAGCACCATGTCGACCTTGAGCTGATTACCGGTGATTCTGCCGGAGCACACCAACGTAATTCCCGCTTCCTCGCACGCTTCGACGACGGGAAGAAAGTGCTGACTCATTTGGGTCGACAACAGGCCCACCATCACGCCGCCTACCTTGACGCCTACGACCGTCCTCTCTGTCGTCTTGAGCTTCTTGATAAACGACTCCAGCTCAGCTACCACTGGTACAGAGTGCTCGCCGGCAAGCAGACCCAACAAAGCCTCAGTGTGGTTCTCCTCACCCGTGACTTGCACCTTACGGCCCTGGGGCAGGATGGCTACCGGTCCACTGGGCATTCCGACAGGAACCTTCACCTCATCGGGCAGCGGAAACTTAACACTCACACCGGCTTTAAACCCGTTCTGGCAGGTCATCCAAATCGAGGCCGGAACCAACAAACATTGATGCGACGAGTGAAGCTCCTCGACCACATGACGGTATGATTCTCTCGCCTCATCCGGAACCATTCCGACCTGCACATCATCAATGAAGACGGCTAGTTTGTGGTTGGGGGTAAGCCTCACCTGCGCATCGAGGTCATCAAGCCGCACCTTTTCGCGTTTACCATCCTCGCCGCAAGAGACACAGACCCGAGTGATACCAGCCTTGAACTTCTTAGTCGCGACAAGTTTGTAGTTACGCACGCAAGGCCCCCACGGTTTAACTGGCATCTGCATACGCTTGGTAGAGGGCGCTGACGACAAGAGCCGCGGGTGAGCTAACGGGCGTATCGAAGGCATGGTCTTACTCGTACGTGGTCGAGTAAGTGCCCCGCGGAGGGCGTCATTAGTCGGGATCTCAACGTATGCATCAAGAGCACTGATAACACATCCGTGAACATCCATCGATGTCACGCCTAGAGAGTCCCACTCTGGGGCAATATCGGCAGCAGCCCATAAGACACATAACCGATATGGCTTCCATCCACGCTAACTTTGAGTGCGTTCTTATCGTAGCTATTCTGTGGCTCGCGTTCAACGCATAGCACCGTAGACCCAACAACGGATTTCGGAACCTCGTAATAGCACATTCCAAAAACGTCGTAACGGGTGACCCTATCCCCAACGTTAAGCTCCATTGAGGACCCCGAAGACACTACTCTTGCACTAACCTTCGCGGCAGGTAGCGACCTGTGCTTAGCGCAGACAGCGATAATCGCCAGCCAAGATCCTACGGCCATCCATATTCCCGCACGTGGGATCCAGAACATAGCCGCGACGATGAGCACACACCACCACGGGTGGGAAACAATGAAATCCCTCATTGCGTTCACGCGTTTGCTCATGCTTCAACCCATCCACCGGTGTCCTGGCTGTCTGTACCTGCATCGCCTCGCTGCCCACAATGAACACTCTTGTGACATGTGATCATCCGTACAGCCCGCGTACCTTCAGCCCCAACGGAAGCAGAACGGATCGAAGCCACACCCACCCGCCGTGAATTCTTCTGAGCTCCAGTTTGCGGGGTGTCACTGCTCCCTCCTAGAACCAGTGACACGACGGGTCTTGCTAAAGCGTCCTGCCGAAGGCACACCATCTCTGGCGGTGAAGGCCACTCACCTCTACCGACCCTGACTCTGACCGCTGCCCGGACTGTCATGGGTAGAGGACTGGCCTCACTCCAGAAATATGACAGATCGCTCATGACTCCGATTCTCGCCCTCGGCCACAATGGCAACAGGTCCCTTGTAAACACTACTGACTACAAACTACACGAAAGCCCCTCATATAAGGCGCTCTACAGACGCTTCGCAGTCCTTAGACCCGGAATCACACAGCGATTACAACAAGCTCTGCATCGTGCTTTCCTCGGCAGCGATGCTTGGAAGCTATTCAAAAGCCCGCCTGACTAGCAAAAACGCCACCACGTTAGACCTGACAAGCTGGTCGGGGCGACAGGACTCGAACCTGCGATCTCCTGCTCCCAAAGCAGGCGCGCTAGCCACTACGCTACGCCCCGTTCCGCTACGCTCACCGCAACGAGAACACCGATAGCTTAGTGGAAACCCCGCCGCTCGGCCAATGAGCCATCACAAGGACGGGGATTCGCGTCACCTCACCAGTGAGCAGATGGCATCAGCGATAGCCTCCGGCCTATCCAGCATCATGAGGTGGTGGGAGTTTTCCACCACGACCAATCTTGCGTTGAGCATCGGAGCCAGGCGTTCATGAAGTTTCAGCTCTTGCTCCTGGCCTGAGTACACCGCCGACAGCAACACCGTCGGCACGTCAGGCCAGGCATGCTGTGAACGTACAGCCATGAGGTCCCACGCTTGCTGGTCGTACCCAATCCATTCGGCTACTGCCATCGCCATAGCGTCGGGGCTGCCATAAACCCGGTGGAGCCGGTGCTCCTGGAATTGATGCCACACCACCGAACCTGACCTCGCCGTTTGCGCCATGACGCCGACGGCGAAAGCGTGACGACCTAACGAGCCAGCCACCGAGTCCATAACCTTATAAACCGCACGCGGCAACGCCACGCTGCGACGACGCGGTGGATGAGTTGGCCACTCTACAGAGGGATCAACGAAGACGACCCCTGCCACAACCTCGGGATGCATCCGAGCAAACGCCTCGGCATGGAAGGCCGCCATGGAATGGGCAACAAGAATAACCTTCCGTGGCTGTCCAATGTCCCAATGCCCCTGAACCAGACCAACGAGGTCGGTCAGGCTCGCGACTTCTTCATCCAGCTCGGGATAGCGCCCCGGCCAGATAGTCCCACCGAGACCTGGACGGTCGTAGGTGATGACGTCGACGTGCTGGAGGCGATCCACGACGGGTTTCCAGAAGTCGCTCGACGCCGCAGCTCCTGCCATGAGCAGTACGACGGGATCCTTGACGTGGTAGTCCGGCCCTTCCCCATCGTCGTATGCGACACGGAACGGCCGTCTGCCTAACTCGCGAACCGACGTCACGGCGTCGTGAGACGAATCAAGCATTTTGTGGCCGTGCATGTCAGAACAGCCGATCTCGTCATCGCCACCCATGACACTCCCCTATCTCACTCCAGGATTCAAACCCTCGCGCCCTCACAAGGTGCGCGGACGCACCAGCGGGAAGCTAATCGTCTCGCGAATTGACGCATTCGTCAGCATCATGACCAGACGATCCAGCCCCATGCCCATACCGCCAGAAGGCGGCATCGCGTACTCGAGAGCCTCCAGGAAGTCCTCATCAAGCTCCATCGCCTCCGGATCGCCACCCGCAGCGAGCAAGGACTGGGCTGTAAACCGCTCCCGTTGGATCACCGGATCGACGAGTTCCGTATAGGCAGTACCCACCTCGGAGCCGAAGATGATGAGATCCCATTTCTCGGCCAGTCGCGGGTCATCGCGGTGCTGTCGCGTCAGCGGGGAGACGTCAGTCGGGAAGTCGCAGAAGAAGGTCGGTTCGACGGTGACATGCTCACTCAAGTGCTCGTGCAACTCCAGGACGACATCGCCTCGACTCCACTTCGGCAAAGTCGCAATCCCGAGCTTATTGGCGTACCCGATGAGCGTCTCTTTGGGGGTATCGGCAGTAACTTCCTCCCCCAAACCGCGCGAGATTCCCTCGTTGACAGTGATGACATGCCATTCGTTAGCCAAATCGATCTCATGCTCAACACCCTTGCGGTCACGTCCGCGCACGACCGTCCCACCGGTGGCGTTGCGGGCTGCGGACAGGATCATCTCCCTCGTGAGGTGACGCATCTGGACGTAATCGCCATAGGCCTGGTAGGCCTCGAGCATCGTGAATTCGGGATTATGGGTAGCGTCGGCACCCTCGTTGCGGAAGTTCCTACCAATCTCGAAAACTCGTCCCGCCCCGCCGACCATAAGCCTCTTGAGGTACAGCTCTGGGGCAATGCGCAGATAAAGGTCCAGGTCGTAGGCGTTGATGTGGGTGTGGAATGGACGCGCATTCGCCCCGCCGTGGATCGTCTGCAGAATCGGCGTCTCAACCTCGATGTAGTCGTGACTTAGCAGGGTTTCTCGCACCGCGCGGATGGCATTCGAGCGAGCACGCAGCTGATCGCGCGCACTGGGGTTGACGATGAGGTCGAGATAACGCTGACGAACCTTGGCCTCTGGGTCATTGAATCCCGATCTTCTCGATGGCAGCGGTCGCAACGACTTCGCTGCTAGCCGCCACGACGTCATCTCCAGACTTAGCGTCCCGTTACGGGATGCCCCAACTGTTCCAGTCGCAACGAGGTGATCTCCCAAAGACACCGCATGACGGAAGTCGCGCAGACTGTCGACGCCCATGGTGTCACGTTCCATGACTAGCTGGCAGGCCCCTGTCCAGTCGAAGAGGTCAACGAAGATGACCCCGCCGTGGTCACGGCAGGCATCCACCCGTCCGGAAACGGTCATCTCCTGGCCAGTCAGCTCGACGGCGACGTCACCCAGCCGGTGGTCAGGCTTACAGTCAGGCGGATAGGCCTCCACCCCCGACTCAATAAGACGCTCACGGGTCGCCATTCGAGTACGAACCTGTTCGGGAAGACGACGCTGCGGAAGAATTGGCGCGCGTTCTTCAGCCAGGAATTCGGCAATCTCTGGATGCCCGCTAATTGAATATATCGGCTGGGGCGGCGGTTCCACCGGGTAAAGCCAATTAGGAATATCGAGCTGACCCTCAGCAATACCCATTGCTAGACCAACCTGAGCCAGATCAGAGGTGTCAGTGAAATTAAGGTAGCGGGTCTGCCAGCTCGGCTTGTACTTGACGTTGGAACGGTACAACTGCTCAATCTGAAACCACTTCGATGCCACCAGTACCAACCAGCGGTTAAGCCGACGCACCGGGGAAGCACCCACTCGAGCGCCTTCCTCAATAGCCTCGCGGAACACCGCGAAATTCATGGACACCCGCCGAATGCCAATTTCTGGCCCGGCCGCCATGAGTCCGGCGACCATAAGTTCAGTCACACCGTTATCTGCTCCGTCGAGATCTCGCCTCATGACGTCGAGGGACAAGCCGTCATTACCCCATGGTGTAAAGGACAGAATACCGGCCGTCTGACCAGCGCGAGGGCCGTCGTCGGGGTAGATCGCCTCCACCATGACACATCGACCATCTAGAGGGTCCCCCAACCGAGACAACGCCATTGAGAAGCCGCGCTCGTCGCCGTTTTGACGCCATTTATCAGTCAGGTCAATCAGGCTGTGCAACTCCTGCGGATTGATGTCCTCATGGCGTCGAACCCGAGTCGTGTATCCCATCGCGCGCAGTTTCGTGACCGTATGGCGCACCGGCTTGAGATCAGGATCATCGAGATTAAACGTAGCCGGGGAGATGATGGCTTCGTCGCCGATGCGCATCGCCCTCAAACCGGCCTGGTTCCATGTCGTCGCACCTTCCTCTGAGGTGCCAACGACGGCAGGAACCCATCCATAGGTGTGGGCGACCTCAAGAAATGCGTCAATGGCTCCGGGCCACTGGTCAACCGGGCCAACTGGGTCACCCGACGCCAACGCCACCCCAGCCTCCGTGCGATAACAGACGGCGGCATGACCGTTGCGAGAAAAGACGACAGCCTTGTCACGGCGCAGGGCAAAATATCCCAGCGAATCAGCCGGATTTTCGTCAAGAAGGCGGCGTAATCTCAGCTCGTCAGACAGGCTCATCATCGCGATATTGCGTTGGGAACGCAAAATGACGACGAGCGCAGCCACCAGCACGACGGCCAGCAGGAATGAGACCACACCTTGCACCCAGTGCGGCGACGTCGGCTCCTGGGCGATACCTGCTCCACTACCTTGAAGGATGCGAGTAATGATGTGCACCAGGCGGTTCCGTGGCCGTCCAACACCACCGGTCAGGGACACCAATAGCCACCCAATAAATCCGGTAGCCAACAGACCGCCAACGAGTACGACGACCGCTCGTCCGAGATTGGCGCGAACCGTGTGCGCAGCAAAGTCGCGACGATGAGTCAACAATGCCACCAAGATCCAGCCAACCGAAAACACGTTGAACAGATACCCCGCCAGATCAACGTCGTTAAGGGTGTCTGTCGGCCAACCTATGAAAACCTCGGTGACCACGATGATAAAGAACGCGGCCGCCACCAGCCACATCAACCCAAACACGACGAGGCTCACCCACCAGGCGAACCTTTTACGTCGCGACAGCGCGTCCGACAGCACCAACAGGACCACGACACCGGCCCAACCGAAACCGTCAACCGGGAAAATGAACAACGAGAACACGTTGTTGGCGATAGCCACCCACGTGGTGCGGCTAAACACCAGGCGTAACACGATGAGTAGGGCGGCGATGTTCATAAGCCGCGGGATGACGACAACCGGAGTGGACCTTGGATTCGAGGTCGATCGAGAACCGGTGCGTGGCCGAGCAGCGGATGCCGCTCGTGTCTCAGGTACGGGGTCGGACGATGTCACGCCCTAACTGTGCCACGTGCACACGACACAACCAGAACCCCACTGCCGGAACAGTCCCACCCGCCTACTGCACATGGTGAATTGGAGGCGAAAATGAGACATTTCCAACACGATGCAGTAATCCTGCCGCCCCAACGACGCACCAGTTTGTCACCAGGTGAGCAGCGCCAGATCCTCATCGTCGAGATGCTCGCTGATGAGCAAGCGCCGTGCCGTGCGCTGTCGCAACTCCCCCACCCGCATCGGACCAAATGCGCTCGTCAAGTCCTCTGGCCAGACCGTCGTCATCGCGTAGGCAAGGGCGGCACGGCGTCGGGGCACCCGGTGCCCGTCGACATAGAGCGGCCCTCCGGACACCGCAGGAAGAAAGGCTCCCAATTCCCAAACCGCCTCGTCAGCATCCCGGCCACCAAAACGCCCCGTCCATATGGCTCGTTCCGCGCGTACTAGCGGATCCTCCCCATCATGTACAGCAACGTTGACCCAGACGCCCCCCGGGACTAGCTCAGCCAACTCAGCTGAGGCTATACACCGGGACATAAAAGTACCCGGCTCATCCATTGGAAGCTCCCACAACCGACGCAGCCCCTCGTCACGAAGCTCGGGATTACCCACGCGGTGACCCAGCCGGAACGCAGCGCAACAGGTGAGGAGCTTGGCGACGTGATCGTCGCCTTTCCCAAAGGGCCGTGACAAAACATTTTCCAGGCCCTCAGCAGCCATCTCGAGAGCATCAAATGGTGCGACCCTCATGCCGACCGCACTCATAAGCAACCACGTCTGAGGACCTGAAACGGTGCGTGGATCAAAACTCGATACGATCTCGTCGACACGAGCACCAACCGCCGACGCAACGTGGGGAGACCACCCAATCATCACCCGGGTAGCTCCCCGGGACTCATAGATGACAAGGTCATGAGCCCCCATCGGTAGCGGGCCAATCGTTTCACTGGTCTGGTCGATTCCATCGACAAGAATGCCAGCATCTGGGGTACGACACATCATTTCTTCCGGCGGGTCAACGATCGTTTCACACGGCAACCACGAGGGAAGACATTCCAGCGCTTCCACGACGGCGCCCGCCGGATGACCACGCCACAAAGCCATTCGGGCGCTGCCTGGAGACAGTGCGACCTCAGCACCCAGCAGACTGACCCCCTCATCAACAGGGTGGCAATCTCCCATATCTTGACGCCAGACCGTCAATGCTGCATCGTCACAGGCGCCTCTGGTGACGACAATTCCGCTAGCCCCAGCAGCCCAAACGATGGCTGGGACCGGTTGATCGAGAGTCCACGTCGGACCGGGAACCGTCACATCAGTGTCATCAACACCGGGAGGCATGGTGATCCCGGCGACGAGTTCCGCCACGTCTCCTTCACGCGACTGGACCGAAAGGACCGCTCCGCATGGGTGTGTCCACATCCACGAGGACTCGTGATCGGACTCCTGGCATGACACCAGTGTCCACGGTGGACTAACGGTGACGCGGTTCATTCTGACCTCCAAAACCAACAACCGTCAGTGACGCCGACGCTGACACCGTGGGCACCAAAACAGGTGACGCCCTCCCTGTGCGACCATCCGCACCGGCGTATTACACACCAAACAGGGCTGGTCCTCGCGCCGGTAGACGTACACCTCACCGCCATGATGATCTACCCGAGGGGGCCGACCCATCGCCTCCGGAGTGTGCTCTGGCTGCACGGTGTCGATGCGCCCTGACTCAACTCCGGCGCGCATGAGCATGACCAGATCATCCCACATCGCCAACCACGTTGAGTGGGAAATCTGCTTGCCAGGGGTGGCTGGATCAACGCGGTGGCGAAATAACACCTCAGCTCGGTAAATATTGCCAACTCCGGCCGCAACCCTTTGGTCTAACAACACATCGCTGATTCGCCGTGACGACCGTCGTACCTTGTCCCATGCAACGTCCGGATCTGCATCGTCGCGGATGGGGTCGGGGCCAATAGTGGCTGCGACCGTCCCCCACTCGTCGTCGTTGATGAGCTCGCACGTTTGCGGACCGCGTAGATCAGCTGCAGTAACGCCGTCGGTGATGCGTAACCGCACCTGACCGACCACAGGAACTGTCGGCTCGACTGCCAGCTTGCCAATCAATCCCAAGTGGATGTGTAACAGGTGGTCAGGACGATGATTATCGAAGTCCACGACGAGATGTTTGCCCCATGCCTGAGCTGAGGCCAGCACTGTCCCATCCAGCATGGCTGCGGATTCGGCGAATCGTCCCTGCGGAGAAGTAACCTCAACCCGTGAACCGGCGAAGGCCGAGTCGATGGCATTGGCAAGACGATGGATGACGTGGCCTTCAGGCACGGTTGGTTGTCCTCTCGGATAAGTAGTCATAGCGTCATGGAAGTCGAACAGGCGCAACGAGTTGAGGCAGGATAGCTTCATGAATGCCTCTGACCACGGCAAACAGCACCGAAACCATGACCACCGGCGTGGTCATGGGTCAATCCTTAAAGGAGATCGCGCTATGAGGACGCGCGAACTTGTGGAGCAGCCCGAACCCTCCGGTGAGTCCCAGATGCCCGAGCCGGGTCAGGAGTGGAAGACGATACTGGCGGATCTTCAACGTCGAGCCACCGCCAGTCACGTCAATAATTCAGGGCAGGAGAACTCACCCCAGTGAGCCCTTGTCCTCCCAGCGAATGAGCTTGTCAATACGACGCTGGTGGCGGTCCTCGTGGGAGAAATCGGTCGTCAGGAAAGTTTCGACGATCTGCCAGGCTTCCTCCTGAGTCTGCATCCGGCCACCCAAAGAGACAACGTTCGCATTGTTGTGGAGACGTGCCAGTTCCGCGATCTCGACGGTGTACGCCAGTGCGGCGCGAATCCCCTTGACCTTGTTCGCAGCGATCTGCTCTCCGTTGCCGGAACCACCCAGCACGATGCCAAGCGACCCCGGGTCGGCCATCACGGCCTGAGCACACGGGATGCAGTAGTCGGGATAGTCATCCTGAGAGTCATAGCTAGCCGCACCATGATCGACGACCTGGTATCCAGCTTCGGTCAACTTGCCAACGAGGTACTCCTTAAGCTCAAAGGCCGCATGGTCGGTGCCGATATGAACATGTGAAGGCTTAAAGGTCATGCCTCCATCATGGCACCTAGACCCGGCCAGTCAGTGTCGTAGATCATCTTCGATAGCGTGAAGGCTATGGCTGAAAGCACCTCATCTGTTCAGGTCCCCGACCCCTACCGTCTGGAACTGGTCACCAGCGACGGTTCCCGCAGCGAGGCGGTCGACAATGTGCTACGCGCGGTAGCACTGGGGTTTCACCTGTCCCAACCCTCCGACGCCGAGCTCGAGCACTACGCCGCTTGTGTCGAGGGCGAACAGTTGTGGACAATCCGCCAACCTGACCCAGACCCGGAGTTTCCCAACCTTCCGGTCGCGACAATGGACACATACCCGAGCACCATTAACACCGGCCATGGTCATCTCGAGCCGGCCACGTTCATTACCGACGTCACTGTGCGCGCCAGCCACCGCAGACGCGGTCTGCTACGTACCCTCATGACGAATACCCTGACCCGTTCCAAGGAGGAGGGTCTAGCATTCGCCGCCCTGACTGCCACCGAGGGCAGCATCTACGGACGGTTCGGATACGGCATCTCAACCCGCGATCAAAGCGTCGAGATCGTCGTTGACGGCCGGTTTAAGCTCAACCACGCCCCAAGCGGAACAGTCTCGATGGCTGATCCACTGGCCATTGATGATCTTCGTCTCAAAGTGTTCTCCGAGTTCCACCGGGCCCGTCGCGGGTCCCACAATCGCCAGCCGTGGCACGTCGATTACGCTTCCGGACGCTGGGACCCTCAGAAGGGCGGCCCAAACCGTCGCGTCCGTTCAATCGTCCATCACAACGACGATGGCGAACCCGACGGCGTCGTTTCCTACCAGATCGACAAGGATTTCGGCTCACAGATCACCATCCTCGACATGGTCGCCACCACCCCGGACGCTGAAGTCGCGTTGTGGGAGTTCCTCGCCTCGGTTGACCTCATCGAGATGATCAAGGCACCAAAGGTCGATCCCGCCACCCCACTGCCATGGGCGGTAGAAGACCCCCGAGTTGTGAAGTTCACCCGCCATATCGATCTCGGCTGGCTGCGCATCCTTGACGTCAAGAAGGCGATGGCCGTACGCGGTTGGGACCATCAAGGCTCAGTCACCTTCCACGTCGTTGACCCGATGGGTTATGCCGAGGGCACCTGGCGGGTCGACGTCGAGGCTCCGGGAGCGCCTGCGACCGTCACGAAGGTCGACGACTCCACCGACGCCGCGACCCTTGACGTGGCTGCACTTGGATCGCTGTATTTCGGAATGGGCCGGGGATTCTCGCTGGCCGCTGCCCACCGCATTACTGGCACTGACGAGCAGATCGCAGCGGTGGACCGGATGTTCTCCACCGTCGACGTCGCCCATAACATTTCGGAGTTCTGAGGCACCCTTACGCAACGTGGACCAGGCATCTTTACCCGGTCCACGTTGCCTTATCGGAGTGACAGACCCCAGAGAATCGACCCTCACCCGATGGTTGTGATCCCCTGCGGACCGTTTTCAAGCAAATACCGGAACCCGGCCTCGTCAAGGATGGGACGGCCCAGGTCTCGCGCCTTGGTTTCCTTGGATCCGGCATTCTCCCCCACGACGACGTAGTCAGTCTTTCGGGAGACGGATCCAGCCGCTTTTCCTCCGCGCGAGACGATGGCCTCCTTCGCCTCGTCACGGCTGAATCCCTCCAGACTTCCCGTGACGACCACAGTCAACCCCTCGAGGGTCTGCTCAGGGGCCTCGTCACGATCGTCGGCCATCCGCACTCCCGCTGCGGCCCATCGACTAATAATCTCCTGATGCCAGTCGACTTCGAACCATCGCTTGACCGATTCGGCGATAATCTCACCCACCCCATCGACTCCAGCAAGTTCCTCGACGGACGCTTCCCGGATGGCCTCAACTGACCCGAAGTGGGTGGCCAGAGCCCGGGCCGCCGTTGGTCCGACATGACGGATAGACAGGGCGACCAGCACTCTCCACAACGGCTGAGACTTGGCCTTCGCTAACTCGTCGAACATTTTCTTGGTCGTGGCAGTCGGAGTCGACGGCTTTTTCGCTGTCGCCTTCGTGAAGAAATAGGGTTCAAGCTGCCAGGGGCCTGGGCCGCCGTTAACTTTCCTACGACGCCATACTTTGACCTCGGCGAGATCGTCGAGCTGCAGGTCGAACAGACCAGCCTCGGAGCTCAGCACTGCCGTTTGTCGTTTCGGAAGTTCCTCAGCGACCTCGTCATCACCCGGGCGCTGGTTTTCCGGATCAGTCAGAGCGATGGCGGCCTCCCAACCAAGAGCTTCGATGTCGAGGGCGCCACGTGACGCTAATCCGAAGACCCGCTCGTGTAGCTGGGAGGGACAACCTTGAGCATTAGGGCAGCGAAGATCCTTGTCACCGTTCTTTTCGTAGGCCAGCTCTGCCCCACAGCTCGGGCAGTGGTCGGGCATAAGAAACTCCCGCTCAGTGCCGTTACGCAGCTCCACCACCGGGCCAAGGATTTCCGGAATAACGTCACCAGCCTTGCGCAGCACCACGGTGTCGCCAATGAGCACTCCTTTGCGCTTGACCTCGAAAGCGTTGTGGAGGGTAGCCATCTCGACGGTGGACCCGGCAACTGTTACCGGTCTCATGACCCCGTACGGGGTGACACGACCGGTCCTTCCAACATTGACGCGGATATCAAGGAGCTCGGTGTTGACTTCTTCAGGCGGGTATTTATATGCGATGGCCCACCGGGGAGCTCGCGAGGTGGCACCCAGCTTGCGCTGCAAAGAGACATCATCAACCTTGACCACCACGCCGTCAATCTGGTGGGAGGCCTCGTCGCGGGACTCGCCCCAGCGGGTCACGAACTCATGTACCTCATCGACATGCTCCACGATCTTGAAGTACGGCGAGACGGGTAACCCCCACTGCGCAAGCTTGTCGTAGGCATGCCCCTGGCTAGGGAAATCGTGACCTTCCAGCACCCCAATACCGTGGACGATCATCGACAGAGGCCGGGACGCCGTCACCCGAGAGTCCTTCTGCCGCAGCGAACCGGCAGCCGCATTGCGCGGGTTAGCAAAGGGGTTCTTACCTGCCTCGATGAGGGCAGCGTTGAGGTCGGTGAAATCAGCGACCGGGAAAAATACCTCGCCCCGAACTTCAAGCAGACGAGGGACGTCGTCGCCGGTCAGTTTCCGGGGTATAGCCGCGATCGTACGCACGTTCGCGGTGACGTCCTCACCGATACGGCCATCACCGCGTGTCGCCCCGGATACAAGCTGCCCGTCTCGGTAGACGAGGTCGACCGCCAACCCGTCAATCTTCAGCTCGCAGAGGAAATTCGGGATCTTTCCGACGGCAGTAGCGACCCTGTTCATCCATTCTGACAGTTCGTCGCGGGTAAAGACGTTGTCCAGGCTCAGTAGCCGTTCGAGGTGTTTGACCGGGGCGAAATCTGTTATCCGTTGTGGAGCTCCAACCCGCTGAGTGGGCGAGTCGGGAGTGCGCAACTCCGGATGGTCGTCCTCCACCTTCTTGAGTTCAACCATAAGCCGGTCGTATTCGGCATCAGAGATCGTGGGAGCGTCGCGGGCATAGTAAGCGTCCTGGGCGTCAAGGATGCGCTGGGCCAACTCAGTCCAGTGGTGGCGCGCTTCGGCCCCAGCCTCGCTCGCCTCCAGCTCGCCACCTTGGGTGGAATCGTCAACCATGGTCCCATCTTTGCGCAGTTCACATAGTTGTGCATTCACCGACGAGCTTTCGTCCAGGTCCGTTGCAAAGAGAATTGCCTGGCCACCGGGATGCACTTGGCGAGGTCAACCTTGGCTTCCTCGTCCATGGGCACCAAAGACATAGTGACCGGCGTACCGACGTCCTGCCCGACCGGGGCCATGTCTTTTCCGTCTCAGCACAGTAGTCGCCGGAGAGATCGCGTCCTTCATTGAGAACGGCCAAACTCATGTCGCGAAAGACGATACGTCGTCAACCTTTTTACCACAAATATCCAACGTGACGTCGCCCGGGTCAGGTTGCACCCAAATCAACTGTTGTCCTCATGGCCCCAACCGGGCCGCACGCGCTTAACCCTGGCAAAGACGAACCCCTGCATTGTTCGCGTATGGCGCATAAGCATGGAACACAGTTCACAATTGACAAGACAGCCAAAGAGGGAACCGATAGAGTCTTATAAGAATTGTTGGGTGCATTATGTGCGCTCATAACTAACGCATGTTCCACGGAGGCATGATGAGCTCGGTCAACATCACTCGCGAGGAGGCGCAGCAGCGCTCCCAGGTCATCACGGCACATAGCTCCAAGGTGCTCGTTGATCTTTCTGGACGCGACCCCAACGGCGACCCGCTCGGCGAGCCGACCGAAACCTTCGTTTCCTCCTCAACAATTCAGTTCTCATCGACTGGTGGGCAGAGCCATCTCGACCTTATTGCTGACGGCGTCTACGCCGCAGACCTCGACGGCACTCCATTGGATCCCGCCGCATTCTCACATAATCGTTTCCCATTCACGACTGAGCCGGGAACTCACGAGATCACCGTCACCGCGCTGTGCCGCTACTCCCATTCCGGGGAGGGTCTGCACCGTTTTGTCGACCCTGCCGACGGCAAGGTCTACCTATACACCCAGTTCGAAATTGCTGACGCCAGGCGCATGTACGCGGACTTTGAGCAGCCCGACCAAAAGATGACCTTCGAGCTGCAAGTCATCGCACCTACCGGTTGGACCATCGTCTCTAACTCCCCCGCTCCGGAACCGACCGAAGGCCCGTGGGAGGGGATGTCGCGGTGGTCTTTTGAACCCACCCTCCCGATTTCGACCTACCTCACGGCTCTCGTCGCCGGTGAATACCATGTCGATCACGGGACAATCCATACGGCTTCAGGAGAAATTGATGCCGACATTCTGTGCCGTCAGTCAATAACGGAATACCTCGACGCCGACCGTATTCGGACCACCACCCAGCGCGGGTTCGAGGTCTACGAGGCCGAGTTCGGATATCCTTATCCGTTCGGTAAGTACACCCAGTCTTTCGTCCCGGAGTTCAATGCGGGCGCCATGGAAAACGCCGCTTGCATAACCCATCGCGACGACCTGCTCTTTCGCTCCCGGGTCACGTCGGCTGCATACGAAAACCGTGATAACACCATCCTTCACGAGCTTGCCCACATGTGGTTTGGCGATCTCGTAACAATGAAATGGTGGGATGATCTGTGGCTCAACGAGTCCTTCGCCGAGTGGGCCTCACACTACTGCCAGGAAAAGATCGTCGAGAAGCATGGCGGCATCGACCCGTGGGTTTCTTTCGCCAACCAGCGCAAGACCTGGGGTTACACCCAGGACCAGCTGCCGACCACCCACCCCATTGCAGCCGACATGATCGATCTTGACACCGTCGAACAGAACTTCGACGGGATCACCTACGCCAAGGGCGCATCAACCCTCAAGCAACTGGTCGCCTTTGTGGGTGAAGATAAGTTCCTCGCTGGCGTGCGGACGTATTTCGCCCAAAACGCCTTCTCAAACACCGAACTCAAAGACCTTCTCCACCAACTCCAGGTGGCGTCGGGGCGGGACCTGTCCTCCTTCACCGAGCAGTGGCTGCGTACCCCCGGTGTCAACACCGTCCGCCCGGACTACGACGTCGACGAGAAGGGCAACTTCACACGCTTCGACATCGTCCAGACCGCTACCGAGAAGTATCCGACTCTGCGTACCCATCGTCTGGGAGTCGGCATCTACACCCTTACCGACGACCACCTGACCCGTACCGAGCTTCTCGACGTGGACATCCACGACGAGCGTACCCCGATCGCGGCCCTCGTCGGGCACTCCCGCGGCGATCTGGTGCTACTCAACGATAGCGACCTGACCTACGCCAAGGTACGTCTCGACGATCATTCGATGGCCACCCTCATTGACCGCATTGACGCCCTATCTGACCCGCTGGCCCGTGCACTGTGTTGGAGCTCGGCATGGGACATGTGCCGCGATGCCGAGATGCGCGCCCAGGACTATGTCACCTTGGTTGGCAAAGGCTTGCCCAGCGAAACCGACCTCACAGCCGTGACCGCACTCATCCGCCAGGCGACAACCGCCGCGATCTCGTACAGCAACGCCGAAGATCGCCAGGAAGTGCGTGACCGTCTCGTCGCCATCCTCGCGACTGGCCTTCGAGATGCCATGCCCGGCTCTGACCACCAGGTTGCCTATGCCAACGGTCTGGCTACCGCAGCCACCACCGACGCCGCAGACCTGCTCAAGGGGTGGCTGTCCGGTGAGGAAGTCCCCGAGGGACTCAGTATCGATCAGGGCATGAGGTGGCGCCTCGTCACCGCGCTTGCCAGAGTGGGAAGAGTTGGGGAAGACGAGATCGCCGCCGAGCTGCAACGAGACAACACCATCTCTGGTTCCGAGCAAGCTGCCGGGGCCCGCGCCGCAATGCCGACCGCCCAGGCTAAACAGGCCGCCTGGCAGCGCGCCACCACCGACGATTCGGTACCCAACGAGACTTACCGTCAGTTGGTCATGCAGTTCATTCAGCCTGATCAGACCGAGGTTCTCTCCCCGTACGTCGATCCATACCTCGAGCTATGCAAAGCCATCGACTCCCACGAGGGTCAGTGGGCCAAGGCCGGTCACGCCCAGGTGCAGAACGCCTTAATGTGGCTATTCCCGAGTACCGAGGTCATAGACGCCGCCTGGCTCAACAAACTAGAGGGCTGGGTTTCCGACAATGACCCCGGCAGCACGGTCCGTCGCGTCCTTGCCGAACGTGCTGATAACGCCCGCCGTATCCTGCGCTGCCAGGAGGCAAGCCGCGGGTGACGTGAACGACGATAGTGGCCTCGAACCGTTTGTTCGAGGCCACTATCGTCTTCGTATCAGGCAGCTGGTTGAGAATCAGTCAGGATCGTTGCTATTGCGTCCCTTCGCACGATGGATTCCCCACCCAACGAAGATGAAGAGAACGGCAGTGGCGATCGGCCACACGACGCACAGCATGAGCAGGTGAACAGAGCTGTAGTGAGCTTCGGGCCAGCCAGGCAAGGTTTTCATGGGCACGAAGGCCAGCGCATCGATCATGGCCTCAGCGTAGCGTCTATGCGCACGCGAGTAACCGGACTTCATAGAACTTAATCTTCATCGAGCTTAAATGTGGGAGGAGCCATTGTGAAAGGGCTAAGCTCCAATGTGTTTGCCGATTGCACTCATCGGTGTTCACACGCGCGCGGCATCTCATAACCTCACCAGATCCGCCCTCAACTGCATCAAGAGTGAATCACTGGAAAGATGGGGACGAGACACCGAGGAGGAAACGCATGAGTGACACTGCGCCACAGACCGCCGAGGTCGGCGTCATCGGAATGGCCGTCATGGGCTCTAATCTGGCCCGAAATATGGCCCGTAAGGGCTTCCGTGTCGCCATCTATAACCGCACCGCATCACGTACCGACGAGGTGATAGCCGGGCATGGCAACGAAGGGACGTTCCTGCCCTTCCATGACCTGGCCAATTTCGTAGCCAGCCTCGAGCGCCCGCGTCGCGTCGTCATGATGGTTAAGGCGGGGTGCGGCACCGATGCCGTCATTAAAGAGATCACCCCTCTCCTCCAACCTGGTGATGTCCTCGTCGACGGTGGTAATGCTTATTTTGGTGATACCCGCCGCCGTGAGGAGGAAATACGTCCCACCGGCATTCACTATGTTGGTACTGGCATCTCCGGTGGGGAAGTCGGGGCCCTTGAGGGTCCATCAATTATGCCTGGCGGGTCTAAGGAATCTTACGAAATCATCGGACCGGTCTTAGAAAAAATCTCCGCCCACGTCGACGGTGAACCCTGCTGCGCATGGATGAGTACTGACGGCGCCGGACACTTCGTCAAGATGGTCCATAATGGCATCGAGTACGCCGATATGCAGTTCATTGGCGAGGCGCACTCCCTTTTGCGTGCCGCCGGTTTGACCAATGCTGAGGCCGCCGATGCCTTCGAGTCGTGGAACCATGGCGACCTCAATTCCTACCTCGTCGAAATCACTTCTCGGGTACTGCGTGCCAAGGATCCTCGTAACCCCGACACAGACCTCCTCGACGTCATCCGCGACGAGGCGGGAATGAAGGGAACGGGCACCTGGACCGTCCAGACTGCTCTCGAGCTTGGAGTGGATGTCTCCACTATCAGCGAGGCGGTCTTCGCCCGATCCGTTTCCAGCGCCGTGCCGCTGCGCACGGTCGGTCAGCATGTCCTTGCGGGGCCGGAGCACACCATCACTGTTGAGGACCGGCAAACCTTCCTTACCGATGTTCGTGATGCCCTATGGTCGGCGAAGGTGGTGGCCTACGCACAAGGTCTCGACGAGATTCGTACGGCGGCCGCCGAGTACAACTGGGAGGTCGATATGGGCCAAATCGCGTCAATCTGGCGCGATGGCTGCATCATTCGCGCGCGTCTGCTCCAACGCATCAGGGATGAATACGCCGCCGGTGACCTCGTATCCCTCCTTGAGGCCCCGTCCGTGAAGGCCGAGCTCGCACGCTGCCAGCAAGCGTGGCGCCGGGTCGTCGCCTGTGCTGTCGAGGCCGGTGTTCCAGTTCCGGGATTCTCTTCAGCCCTGGGCTACTACGACCAAGTCCGAGCCCCTCGTCTTAACGCCGCTCTCACCCAGGGTCTGCGCGACCTTTTCGGTGCCCACACGTACCGGCGCGTTGACGACGAAGGTTCTTGGCACCTCAACTGGTCAGGCGACGGTCGCGAAGTCCGCGCCAACTGAGTCTTCCCTCCACGAGAGTGGCCAGCCCTGGCCGTCGTGTCTGTTCCTACCCCACGCAACCCCATAAGGAGCCCCATGACCACCTCCCCTACGATCAACGACTGGTGGAAGTCCGCTGTCGTCTATCAGGTCTACCCACGCAGCTTCGCCGACTCGAACGGAGACGGCATTGGCGACGTGCGTGGCATCATCGACCACCTCGACCACCTCGTCACCTTGGGTGTCGACGCCCTGTGGATCTCACCGTGGTACCCCTCCCCCATGGCTGACGGCGGATACGACGTCAGCGACTACTGCGACATCAACCCGGACTTTGGCACCCTCGCCGATGCGGACGCCCTCGTGGCACAGGCGCACGAGCTGGGTCTGCGGGTCATCATCGATCTCGTCCCGAACCACTCCTCTCAAGAGCATCCATGGTTCAAAAAGGCGTTAGCCGCAGCTCCCGGCTCCCCAGAACGCGACCGCTACATCTTTCGTGATGGCCGGGGCGAGAACGGTGAACTTCCCCCGAACAACTGGCCGTCAGTTTTCGGCAGCGGCGCATGGGAGCGCATCACCGAGCCGGACGGAACTCCCGGTCAGTGGTACCTACACTTTTTTGACGTTTCCCAGCCCGACTGGAACTGGGAGAACTCCGACGTCCTCGAAGAGTTTGACCGGGTGCTGAGGTTCTGGTTCGACCGCGGGATCGACGGTTTCCGCATCGACGTCGCCAACTCGCTGGTTAAGGAATCCGGTCTTCCAGATCTCCCCGAGAACGAAAAGTTCGGCGAGCTCGTCGGGGATAGTCCGATGTGGGATCAGCCTGAACTTGCATCAATTCAGCGACGCTGGCGTGCTATCGCCGACGAATACGCCGATACTCCCGAGGGACCCAGGATGTTTGTCGCCGAGGCTTACCTCCCCCACGACCGCCTGGTCCGCTACCTCGAGTCAGATCGGCTGCATACGTCCTTTAACTTCGAGTTCCTCATCTCGGCGTGGAAGGCCAACTCGCTTCGCACCACGATCACCGAATCGCTAGCAGCTCACGAGTCGGTGGGCGCTAGTGCCACCTGGGTACTTGGTAACCACGACAATGTCCGCCCGGTCTCCCGCTACGGCAAGGAGATCTCCGGGCTGGACTTCTCGGATCCGTCGGCTCCGCACGCCCAGTTTCATGGCACCCCTACCGATGTGGCTCTGGGACGGTGTCGGGCTCGCGCCGCCGCCATGCTGGAGCTGGCTCTACCGGGCGGTGCCTACATTTACCAAGGCGAAGAACTTGGCCTCCCAGAGGTCGAAGATCTTCCCGAAGAAACCCTCCAAGACCCCACCTGGAAACGTTCTGGACACACAGATCGCGGTCGTGACGGATGTCGCGTTCCCATGCCGTGGAGCGGTTCCAACGCACCCTATGGGTGGTCGACAAACGCGAACACCTGGCTCCCCATGCCGAGTAATTGGGCCGAGTGGACCGTCGAATCTGAGCAGAACGATTCGTCATCCTTCTTTGCCCTCTACCGCACCCTACTGGCCGAGCGCCATGCCAACCCAGCACTGGGCGCCGGAACGATGACTTGGAACGAGTCCAGCGACGAGGTCCTCGACTTTTCCCGCGAGCCCGGTTTCCGGTGCATCGTCAACTTCGGCGCCGAAAAGGTGACCGTGGACGCTGACGCGGTTATCGCATCGTCGATTCCGTTGGACACCCAAGGTAAGACGGTGTCAGTCGGACGCGATCAGGCTGTCTGGTTGCGAGTCTGAACGTCGATCACACCGTGACGAGGTAGGCCGATAAGGCCTGCCTCGTCTGGTCGTCGATGGGCACCGAAGCGCCCGTCTTCGGATCGACACAAACCAGCACAGTGGCGGCGTCGAGGGCCGACCCTTCCTCAGTCGCGATGGATCCGGCCAGCGTCATTGACGACGTCCCCAACCGCGTCAGGGCGGTATGAACTCGGCATGACCGCTGGGTCGGCAGAACCTGACGGCGATACCGAATATCTTGACGCACGACGACCCACAGATAGTTCCCAGCTCGTCTCATTCCCGGCGACCACGACGTCGTCGCCAGGATTCTCGCCTCTTGCAGGTATCCAGCCAGACTCACGTTATTGACGTGGCCTTGACGGTCGACATCGGACCAGCGGATCGGCACCTCGATGAAATCACCAGCCTCGGACACATCCACCACCTTGATGGGCTTCCACTGCTGTGACTCGACTTTCATCGACTCAAACGCGCCACGCTCACCATCGGTGAGGCGACGGGGTCGACCGGTCGCGAAGTCGAAGGGGCAGATAGTTCCCCGGGCACGAGCGACCTCAACGTCGTGGTGCCAGGCCCGATAATCAAGGACGGTCCGGGCCGCGCCGAGCTGGGAGCACCCCACGGCCACGCGCAACGGGCTACCATCAACTACGAAGGGGGCCAAAAACTCCACATCCTGACTGACGACGACGATCCCCGTGTCAAGCATCTCCTGGGCGCCATTGGTGTAGAACGCCTGGTTTCGTGACTCCTGTACAAGCTCGCTAATACGAACATTATTGACGTGTCCCTGCGCATCCATATCGGACCAACGCAGTGGAATATCGACGACGACAGCTCCAGTCATGAAGCGTCGCTTCCCTTTGCGGCGCCCGGTTGATCGTTTTCGTCAGCGAACATCTCGTCAAGGAGGTAAGCGTATTTTTCAGCCACCACTCCACGACGCACCTTGAGACTGGTCGTCACTGAGTGTGAATCCTCGGTCAGGTCATGGTCAAGAATGGCAAATTTCTTGACGGTCTCCCAGCGTTCAAGCCGCGAATTAGCCCGATCGACGTACCACTGAATACTGCGACGCACGCGTGGATCTGCGGTGAGCTCGGCATAGCTGGCATCAGCTTTGCCATGTCTTTTGCCCCAGGTCATGAGCGCGTCCCGATCGAGGGTGAGTAGAGCGACGGCGTATTTATGTCCTTCGCCAAGCACGACAGCGTTAGACAGGTACGGGCAGTTGGCCATCAGAGTGGCCTCGACCTTCTGTGGGGCGACGTATTTACCACCAGAAGTTTTGAAAAGGTCCCGCTTGCGATCAGTAATGCGCAGGTAGTTCTTTTCATCGAATTCACCAATATCACCGGTGTGGAACCAGCCATCGGTGAACGCTTTGGCGGTCTTCTCGGGCAGGTTGTGGTAACCGCGAGCGACGATTGGCCCAGAAACCAAGACCTCGCCGTCTTCTGCGATCCGCGCCAGACATCCCGGCGCGACCGGTCCAACAGTTCCCGAGCGAATAGCGGTAGGGCCACTAAAGAAAGCAACCGCTCCAATCTCGGTGGCCCCGTACCCCTCGACAATAGGAATTCCAGCCGAGAAAAACCATTGCTGCACCTGCTCAGAAAGCTTGGCACCACCGCAAATCATGAACTCGATCCCACCGAGCTTGCGGCGCAAGGTAGAGAACACCAGTGCATCAGCGATCTTGAGTTTAGCGGCTACGGTGACTGGCAGCCGATCACCGGCACGACGGTACTGCTGGACGTCCCGGCCAGTAGCAAACGCCCACCGCGAGACTCGGCTCGCCAAGCGTCCCTGCGGGTAGGCTGTCATGACTCCAGCGCGGATTTTCTCAAAAATACGGGGCACACCACACATGACTCGGGGTTTAACCTCGCCAAGGCTACGGGCCAACCTCGGAATGCGCGGCTCAATAGCCTGGGTGATGCCAATCTCCACGCAAATCGCGATAAGGCACTTGCCGAAAGCATGAGAAAGCGGCAACCACAACAGATGAATATCCCCGCCTCGGAACATGTCGAGGCTCTTCCACGCCTGTCCCATATAGGTCCAGGCCTGGTGAGTGAGTTCAACTCCCTTGGGAGTGCCAGTAGTGCCCGAGGTGTAAATGAGGGTGCACAGGTCGTCAGGCTCAATCGAGTCGATCATGCGGCGGACAAGTTCTGGCTCAGCAGCCAGACGACGCCGTCCGTGAGCAATGACGTCAGCCATAGTGGTGAGGCGGTCATCGCTGACCCCGGTCTGCTCGGAGTCGTCGACAAAGCTAATGATGTGACGTACCACCGCGTCGACTTCGGGGCGTCCTTGGATCTTGGCGACTTGGGCCGTCGAGTCGACGAAAAGGATGGACGAGTGTGAGTCGACCAGGATAAAGCTGGCCTCTTCTGGCCCTGAATTCGAGTAGATCGTCGTAGTCGCACCACCTGCGCAGGAAATGGCCATATCGGCGATGATCCACTCAGTACGAGTTCCGGAGAGCAGAGCGACGCGCCCCTCACGAGGAAGACCGAATTCCATCAGCCCTGCAGCAACCTCGTGGGCCTGGCGACGGAACTCAGCAAAGGTCATCGGAAGCCAGGTATTGGGCTCATCGTCGGGACCCGAGGGTGTCAAGAATGCAATGCGGTTGGGATGAGCATCTGCCTGACGATCAAGCATCGCCGCAAAGTTTTTTGCCGAGGCTGCGAGGAGCTTCCTCTGCACAGCATGAGACTCGTCGTCACTGGTACCGCTCATCAGCTCACCCTCACCTCGATCAAAAGTAACTTCTGCCACGCTATTGCATGTTTCATTGGCCAGTCCCCACAACTCCCGATATCAACAATGGGCGGTTGTTGACAGAAGTAGGCCGGAAAGCATTCTCCACGCCACGGGTACGATGATGATCATGTCACAGGGCGGCTCTGGGCGCAGCACTAACGAAGGCGCCACTAAGACATGTGATGATGTCGGGTCCCAGATGGAGAAGTCAGCTGCGACTGCCTGGTTGAGCATCGAACAGCAGCGGGTTTGGCGAGCGTGGCTTCTCGGGTCCGCGCGTATCACCTCTCGTCTTTCGCAGGAGTTGCGTCGCCACGACCTGGAACTGTGCGAATACGAGATCCTGGCCAGTCTCTCGGAGGCTGACGACTACGCGATGCGGATGTCTGTACTTGCCACTGAGGTGCATCAGTCGAGGTCCCGGCTCACCCACGCCGTTGAGCGACTGGAAGCTCGCGGACTCGTCACGCGAGAACCCGACGTCCGGGATCGTCGCGGGGTGGTAGCTCGGTTAAGCCCCACCGGAATGGATCTGCTGCGTCAAGCCGCCCCGAACTATGTTCGTACGGTTCGCCACATTGTCGTTGACCCGGTCGATCCCGAGGATTTCGCTGCCATGGGACGAGCCATGAGAGCGGTTCTCTCCGTGCCAGACTGAGGCCATGACAGCCACCACGGACATTCTCCAGGACTTCCGATCAACTCTAAGAGGTCTTGATGCCTCCGCCCTGGAGATCCTCGACGATTCCCGGCTGGCGCGCGCCCTTTACTCTTCTGACGCCTCGATCTACCGCGTTGTTCCTACCGCGATCGCCCATCCCCGCAGCACTGACGAACTGTCTGCCCTCGTCACAGCCGCAAGCCAGGTAGGCCTGCCCATCACCGCCCGCGGGGCCGGTACGACGTGCGCTGGCAATGCAGTTGGGGCAGGGCTGGTTATCGATACTTCGGCCCACCTCAACCGCATTCTCTCCCTCGATCCTCAGGCCCGTACCGCCGTCGTCGAGCCTGGTGTCGTTCAGGACTGGTTGCAGCACGCCGGAGTCCGGCACCGGTTGCGGTTCGGCCCGGACCCGTCCACCTCAACACGTTGCACTATCGGCGGGATGATCGGCAATAACGCCTGCGGGCCGCGCGCGCTGGGATATGGCCGCACCGGGGACAACCTTGTTGATGTTGACCTCCTCACCGCCGACGGTCATGTGACGACCCTGCGTCGTGGAGACTTCGCTGTGCCGTTCACCCAACGCCTGGTGGATCTGACAGACGCAAGCCTTGCGACGATCCGGACCGAGTTCGCGACTTTCTCCCGACAAGTTTCCGGATACTCCATGGAATGGCTATTACCGGAACGTGGCCGCAACTTCCCCGCCTTCATCGCGGGCACCGAGGCCACATTGGGCATCGTGACGCGGGCTACCGTGCAACTAGTGCGCGAGGCTGCCTATGGAATGACGGTCGCGCTGGGATATCCGTCTATGCCCGAGGCCGCCGATGCCGTGACTGCCCTATTGCCTTTCTCCCCGGTCGCCTGCGAGGGGTTCGGACGCCGAATCGTCGACGTGGTTTCGCGTGCCGGACGCCCGGTGCCGGACTTGCCGCGCGGCGACGGCTGGATGTTCGTCGAGCTGCGAGGGGACGACGAGACCGAGGTAGCTTCGCGAGCCCGAAAGCTGGTTGCCGCCAGCGGATGCCTGGACGGATGGGTCGTCTCCGATCCTGGCCAGGCTGCGGCTCTGTGGAAAATCCGCGCGGATGGTGCGGGGCTCGCCGGAGTCAGCCTTAACAAGCCAGCTTGGGCAGGATGGGAGGATTCGGCCGTTCCAGCCAACGACCTCGGGGCATACCTGCGCGATTTCGAAGCCTTGTTGGACGACCACGGCCTGCATGGCCTGCCCTACGGTCATTTCGGCGAAGGGTGTCTGCACTGCCGTATCGATTTCCCCTTAGATCAGCCAGACGGCCCCCGGCGCTACCGCTCCTTCGTCACCGAAGCCGCCCGGTTGGTCGCTCGGCATGGAGGTTCGGTCTCCGGGGAGCATGGTGACGGCCGGGCCCGCTCGGCCTTGTTGGACTTGATGTATTCCCCCGACGCCCTGACGTTGTTCTCCAAGGTCAAGGCCATTCTCGACCCGGATAACCTGTTTAACCCAGGTATTTTGGTGAATCCTGCGCCGGTGGAGGCCAATATAAGGACCCACGAATCGGCTCTTTCCCCCATGACCATTTCCCACCCTGAATTCGCCGCCGACGTTCATCGCTGTACCGGGGTGGGCAAGTGCATCGCCCCTACCGCCCCTGGCGGGGTGATGTGTCCCTCGTACCAGGCGTCCGGGCTCGAGGTTGATTCCACGCGTGGCCGAGCCAGCGTGCTCAAGGAAATGGTCAACGGCACTCTTATTAACGGCTGGGACTCTCCCGAGGTGGAACGGGCACTGGACCTGTGCATGGCGTGCAAAGGGTGCGCCCGAGATTGCCCCACCGGAATCGACATGGCCAGCTACCGCAGCACGGTTCTTGACGAAAAATACCGTCACCGTCTCCGCCCTCGCTCCCACCTGACGATGGGGCTGCTGCCCATGTGGGAACGTTTGCTCAATCGGATCCCAGGAGCGCCGTCGCTAGCTAACGCAGTGCTTTCGATACCGGTCTTCGCACGTCTTGCTAGATGGACAGCCGGGGTGGATCAGCGTCGTCCCCTCCCCCGATTCCAGCCCTCGGCCAGATTGGCCAGTCCGCAGGCCGCCCCGGCTAAGGAGATTGTGGCGGATCCGGAAACATCGCCTTCATCTGCCTCGACTTCACGTTTCCAGACCCGCTGCGACCATGACAAGGGCGACGTCGTGATCTGGGTAGATTCCTTCTCCGACATGCTCGAGGGGTCGGATCTCTCAGCGGTAGTCACAGTGCTTGCTGACGCCGGCTATCACCCTAGGGTGCTCACCAACGACATCTGCTGCGGGTTAACGTGGATCACCACCGGTCAACTCGACGGCGCTCGGCGTCGGCTGCGCGCTGGTCTCGACGTACTGACTCCCCTATCCGATGCCAATGTCCCCGTCGTTGGGTTAGAACCGTCCTGCACTACCGTCTGGCGTGATGACGCACTCCGCCTCCTCTCAGACGACCCACGTGTTCGGCGGGTCGCCCGGAACATGCACACCGTCGCCGAGATGTTGGAGGCAGCGAACTGGACCCCGCCATCTCTGGCCGGCCACACTATCGTCGCCCAACCGCACTGCCACCACGCCTCAATTCTCGGGTTCGGCCCGGACAAGCGACTTCTCGAGGCCGCCGGTGCCACCGTCACGGTGGTTAGCGGATGCTGCGGTTACGCCGGGAACTTCGGCGTCGAGAAGGGCCACTATGACTTCTCGGTGAAGGTTGCTCACAACGACCTGTTACCAGCTATTGAAGAGGCCGGACCCCAAGCCATCATCCTGGCCGACGGATTCTCGTGCCGACGCCAGGTCTCAGACCTGATCGGACGACGTGCACTGACCCTCTCTGAGGTCTTCGCCTCGCACGTGAAGTAACAACTCATTCTCCGCCCTCGCGTTCTATCTGCCATACCCAACTAGATAGACAGACATACTAGCAACAGCCATGATGTAGTCATGGATGATAACCACTGGCCGTCCGAATGGCAGCGAGGCGTTCTCGACCTCTGCGTGCTACACATCCTGGCCGACGGCCCCACCTACGGTTACAGCATCGCGGCCCGGCTCACCGATGCCGGCTTCGCCGACGTCAAGGGCGGCACCCTGTACCCCCTGCTTAAACGTCTGGAAGGTGCCGGTCTAGTTGACGTCGAGTGGCGACCCGGCGAGGCCGGGCCGGGCCGAAAGTTTTACCTCATTAACACTGCCGGAAGACAACGCCTAATGGCGCTCACCGCAAGCTGGCAGCGCTACTCCACCACCGTCACCCGACTGCTCGACGAAGGATCACTATCATGAACTACGCATTCGAACGCGCCCATGCACCCCACGTCGACGGTGGGCGTCGTCACAGCTCCTGCGGCACAGACCATCGGAGCGATCCTGATTCCGATAGGAATCATGGCACTGCGCCACCACCATCGGGTTGATATCACGACGGGGATAATTATCGCAGCAGCGCTCGTCCTGATCCCATGGATGATCCTGCCCGTGCGCACCCCTGCTGCGCGCCGTAACTCACACCAAGTCCATGCAGCGGGTTATGTTCGTCACTGCCCTCTGGTTCGGCGCACTTGTCGTCCCACCACTCGTGCTAACGCGGGTCGTCAGCCAGCCTCCGGCATGGGCCGTCGTAGCCGTCTGGATCCTGCCAGCCTTCACCGTGGTGCTCACGACACTGGCCTGACCGGACCCGCGCCCCATGAACCACGTCTGAATGGCTCGGGATGCAACGGGACACAATTAGTCTCGGTCCCGGGCTGAATGACAGTCCGGGACCGGTTCATGCACTTCGCTCAGTCGCGGGTGAGCCGACGATGCTTCGAGGCGTGTGGACGCGCAGCCTCCGGACCAAGTCGCTCAATCTTGTTGGCCTCGTAGTCAGCGAAGTTACCCTCGAACCAGAACCAGCGCGGGATACCATCCTCGTCCTCCCCCTCCCAGGCCAGGATGTGGGTAGCAATGCGGTCCAGGAACCAACGATCGTGGGAGACCACCACGGCGCAGCCGGGGAATTCCAGTAGGGCGTCCTCGAGGCTTGAGAGGGTTTCAACGTCGAGGTCGTTGGTTGGCTCGTCGAGGAGCAACACGTTGCCGCCCTGCTTGAGGGTGAGGGCGAGATTCAGACGGTTGCGCTCACCACCGGAGAGTACCCCTGCCGGCTTCTGTTGATCCGGTCCCTTGAACCCGAAACTAGCGACGTACGCGCGCGATGGCTCCTCAAAGTTCGCGACCTTGATGTAGTCCAGCCCGTCGGAGACGACCTCCCAGACGTTTTTCTCTGGGTCGATACCGGTGCGGTTCTGGTCGACGTAGGAGAAGCTGACCGTCTCGCCAACTTTGAGGGATCCAGAATCAGCTTTCTCGAGCCCGACGATGGTTTTAAACAGGGTCGTCTTACCGACGCCGTTTGGGCCGATAACACCGACGATGCCGGCTCGCGGCAGGGTAAACGAGAGGTCCTTGATGAGGATGCGATCGCCGAATCCCTTGGAGAGATGCTCGGCCTCCAACACGACGTTGCCGAGACGCGGGCCCGGCGGGATATTGATTTCGGCGGTGTCGATCTTGCGGTTGCGCTCGGCCTCGGCAGCCATCTCCTCATAGCGGGCCAGGCGGGCCTTGTTCTTGGCCTGACGGGCCTTGGGCGAGGAGCGCACCCATTCCAGCTCTTTCTCGAGGATCTTGGCGCGTTTAGCGTCTTTCTTGCCTTCGATCTGGAGACGCTTGCGCTTGGTGTCCAGGTACGTCGAGTAGTTGCCCTCGTAGGGGTGCAACTGGCCGCGATCGACCTCACAGATCCACTCGGCGACGTGATCAAGGAAATAGCGGTCGTGAGTGACGGCTAGCACAGCTCCCGGATAGGACTTGAGGTGTCCCTCCAACCAGTTGACAGACTCAGCATCCAGGTGGTTGGTGGGCTCATCGAGAAGCAGCAGGTCAGGCTGCTCGATCAACAGCTTGCATAGCGCGACACGACGCCGCTCACCGCCTGACAAGACGTCAACAGGGGTGTCGCCTGGGGGGCACTGCAAGGCGTCCATGGCCTGCTCAAGACGGGTATCGATATCCCACGCGTTGGCGTTATCGAGCTCGGTCTGCAGCTCACCCATCTCGGCCATCAGGGCGTCAAAGTCGGCGTCGGGGTTGGCCATCTCGGCGGAGACTTCCTCGAACCGTGCCAGCTTGGCTTTAATGTCGCCGACGGCCTCTTCGACGTTCTCGCGAACAGTTTTGTCCTCGGTGAGCGGGGGCTCCTGAAGCAAGATTCCGACGGTGGCACCTTTAGCCAAGTTGGCATCGCCGTTATTGGGCTTATCGAGACCAGCCATGAGCTTGAGCATCGTCGATTTACCAGCGCCATTCGGTCCGACAACACCAATCTTGGCGCCCGGGAAGAACGACAGCGTGACATTATCAAGGATAACTTTGTCACCTACCGCCTTTCGGACGTTGTGCATGGTGTAGATGAACTCGGCCATCGGCACTCCTCCAGAATCTGCGGGAACGGGGCGGCCGGCACTTCACCGACCGCTGCACAGTATGCCAGTCGTTGTAACGACTCCCGTCACCAACTCATTCCCACATCGGCCCTGATCGACCTCAGGAGCCAACCATCTCGACATCGTCGTCAACCACCTCGGCATCCTCATCGACCCCATCCGGAGAATCGTGGTAACGCACTACCCGATCATCGCCCAGGGGAGCTTCGGCGCGTTTCTCGGGTCGACGACACGTGGCAGGCAACCGGGATAGGTCCGGTCCAACATTATGTGCAACGACAATGAGTTGCTCGTGGGAGCCCTCATCATCGATCCAGCTGCGGGTACGAAGTCGCCCGGTTACCATCACCGGGTCCCCCTTACGCAGGGAAACGTGACAATTGTCAGCGAGTCGGCCATAGACGTGCACCGACATCCAGGTCGTCGTCCCATCGACCCACTCCCCCTGCCTCATGACGCGAGGGGTGTGGGCAACCCGGAATCTGGCTCCCCGCCAACCCTCTCCGATTTTCATCTCGACGTCGGTTCCGAGGTTCCCGGTAAATGACACGTTTGCGTCCATCTGTGAGCTCCTTTCACTCACATACGGTTATCGGCGCAACTCCCGAAATCCGCCAAACAATATCCCAACTGTGGATAACCTCCAGGCGACACCGTTCAGCAACTGTGGATAACGACGGTCAAGACGCTTTCGCCACGATCTTCACGACCTCATCGTGGTGATCCAACTCGGCATTCACTGGACCAACAACCGACTGCCATGCGACGTCGGTGAGATTAGCTCGCAATTCAGACCTGGCATAACGTGCGGCAGCTCGAGCACCAGTCTGCACACCGGCCTGACACAACAGGGAAACCACGACCCCCGCAATAACCCCGCCCACAACCATAAGGGTCGGCACTGGGAAGTGATGCCATCTCACTGGCGGAAGTCGGAACTGGAAGTAGGCGCTCAGGGCATCGACGGCGAGCCATGCCAGCCCGGCTACCACGATGATCATGAGGATCCACTGCACCACAGTTACGAGTTTCCACCAGCCAGTACCGTGGTGTACTCCCAGATCGGTGGAAGCGACGGCCCGGTCGATGTCGTCGGGAAGGTCTGTGCGATGAGACAGCGATGCCGCACGCACCACATCGGCCCAGGAGCGCGGAAGTCCCTCGGATGCTTCCGATGCCAACGACCGCACTGCTGTATCAATCTTGGCTCCAGCTACCCCGACTCGCGCTGTCAAAGCGCTGCGCTGTACATCAGTGGGTTCAGTGCTACGTGCCCGCCCCTTCTTCCGTGTGGAGCCCAAGTCCAGATGCAACCGATGCAGCGGGTCCGGGCGAAGCCTCGATACCCACGCTGTCACCGGCCAGCCGGTAGCCCGATGTCCCCTCCTGCGATAGGCCTCCCGAGTCGCTTCGACGACGGGTTCAACACCGCCGGCGGTGCACAAAGCCGCAATCAACTGATCGACCGAATCCTGACTCACCTGGCCTGCCGCGTCTCCAGTTGCCTCCGCCAGGCGTTGCGAGACATTATCGAGGTCGGCGTGCAGTCGGGCCACTTGGGCCTTCTTAGCGCGCACAGCGCGAGCCAGTGCCACGCGCATGTCATCTACGCCCTCACCGGTAGTTGCGGAAATCGCCATCATCTTGGCTTTTCCTAACCCTTCAGAATCCAGTAGGCGACGAAGATCACGCAGACAGTTTTTACGCTGCTCTTTGTCGAGGTGGTCAACCTGGTTGAGAACCACCGTCATGATCTCAGAGTGGCTAGCCAACGGCGTCAGGTAGCGGGTGTGCAAGGCGGCATCGGCGTATTTTTGCGGGTCGACTACCCACACGATCATGTCGACCATCTCGACGAGCCGGTCGACCTCAAGGCGGTGTTCAATGCACACCGAGTCGTGGTCTGGCAGGTCAAGTAGCACCAAGCCATCGAGAGTATCCCCGCTACCCATGTGGTGACGACGAGGAACGTTGAGCCAATCCAACAGGGCCTCCGCCGATTCCGTTCCCCATACCGCAGCGGTGGCTTTAGACGTCGTCGGACGCCGTACCCCAGGATCGGTTAGTTCTGCACTTGCCAAGGCATTGAACGTCGAGGACTTCCCTGACCCCGTCGCGCCAGCAAGAGCAATGACGGTGTGATCTCCGCCAATTCGGCAGCGCTGGTCGGCCCGTTCCACAACGGCGCGAGCCTGAACCACGACGTCGTCAGGGATGCGTCCTTCAGACAGGTCCACCGCTCGGGACAGCAGATCAATGCGTTCGGCAAGGTCGACGCGACGTCGCCTCATCGTTCCTCCTGGCAAGGCTCAGGATCCAGAACGGCCGCCGGTTTAACGATCTCAGCGTCAAGGACCGGCATGTCCGCTTGTACCTGCCCTATTTCGCGAGCCTGGGATGCCTCAACCTCGGGATCCTCACGACGTGTTCGAATCGTCACCTGGTCGCTGAGAGGCTCTGGCGCATCTTGAGCCTGTCGGATCTCCTCGATCGAGGCGCGAATTCGGCTCGGAACCTCGGTATCGACTCCCGAGGAGTCAAGAACAGCCCGGTACCGCGTCACCTCATTGGCCAGCAAGCCCTCGACCCGTGCGTCAAGCTGGTTCTTAGCAGCTTTCGCCAGGCGCCGTACCGCGTCGTCACCAAAGAGCGCCTCTAACAGACGCTGGGCGACGATAGCTGACCCCCCGGCGATCCCAGCTTCGGCCCCCGATAATCCGCCGGTGTGAGCGAAGACGACGAGCATCAGTGCAACTGAAACACCATTGACGCCGAAAGCCATGAATCGCGCCTTAGAGCGTTTGTTCATGCCCTCCCCAGCCACGAGTTCCATGACGTCGGTCTGCCAGTCTCTCACCATCCGAGAGACGGCCTCGTCAAACCCTTGCGACGGGCGGGACAGATCCTCATCAGCCCCCTCCAGGACGCTACGCCCTGCCGGATCGGTGTGCCACACGGACTCAATCCGCTCACACCCGCCCTGGGCCTGCGCAAGAATGAGACTCTCCAAGCCAGATTCCACTGCGACGCTGACCTTCTCGACCTCCGGCGGCGCTCCTTTGAACGCCTGCACCACCCGGTCTCGGAACCAGGAAACCTTCGCCTCCATAGCGCGCATGAACTCGCCAGTTCCAACGAATTCGTGCCACCGTGCCAATACTTCGCCACGCAACAGAGTGCCGTCAGCGGATTGGGCAGCAATCGACCTGTAGGACTCAGCCATGATCGACTGGGCATCCTCGTATAGTCGCGATGCCGCAACCGCCTGCGCTTCCAAGCCTGCAGCGACGTAAGAGGCCCTCTCACACACTGAACCGATCGCTCCAGACAACGTGGAAGCGATAACCTCGCGTCGCTTCTGCTGATTCTGGGCCAAGCTCGACAAGAAGAACCGCAGAGGGGCGACGGCCTGGTCAGGGAGCGCACCTTCAGCGTTCGTCTTGGTCTCCGGGACAGCAAAAAGCGGGGAATCAGCCAGGCCACGCTCCGTCATGAGTCGGCCGAGGTCCGCCGGTACCTCTCTCATGGCTTCCACAGGAACGCGGTCACACACCACCGCGATCGACGCGTGCCTCTCTTGAGCCTCGTTGAGGAAATCCCACGGCACAGCGTCAGCGTAGCGGGCTGCTGAGGTGACAAAGACCCACAAATCCGCGGCCTGGAGCAACTGAGCCGCCAGATCACGATTGCGGGTCACCACAGAGTCGATGTCCGGGGCATCGAGGATGGCCAAACCTCGCGGAATGTCTGGCTCCGCTACGAGTTGCAAACTCGACGCGTCGTTACTGGCCACCTGCGAGCGCACCAGGGTAGGCAGCACTCGGTCTCCGTCGAACCAGAAAGCGTCATCGGGGTGGTGAACGAGAACGGGCGATGTTGTGGTGGGACGGATAACCCCCGGTTGCGTCACCATACGGCCCACTAAAGAGTTCACCAGGGTTGATTTACCAGCCCCGGTCGACCCTCCTACCACCGCCAGAAGCGGCGCATCAATAGTCTCTAAGCGCGGCAAAATATAGTCGTTAAGCTGGTTAGCGATGCGTCGTGCCAGCCCGGCCTGAGTAATAGCCTCCGGCAAATCCAAGGGGAACTGGGCCTGACGCAGGTTGTGCCGCAGATCGGTCAACGACAGCAGTATCTGCTCAGTGTTCATGGTGATCCTTCCTGGTCACTCGTCAGGCCTGTGGCGGCGCCCACTGCAACTCGTTGTTGACCGGCTGGTTGCGACGTCGCTTGAGGAATGCGGGCAGTCTCGGTTTCGACAATTTGGCGCCTCGGGCGACGGTGATAGCCGCCGGGCGCAGCACATTCATGCGGTTGATGAGCTCGATCTGACGCGGACCAGGATCATCGTCCAACCCACGCACAATGGCGTCACGAAGATAAGCGAGATCTGTCCCAACGCGCAGGAACTCTAACGTGTGCCACCACCGGCGCGGCCCCTGGCTGAGAGCCACCAACGCCGCCCATTGGCGACGCCTCAGGGCCGAAAGAGTATCCGCGTCAGAGTTTGGCAGCCATCCGCCCTTGACATAATCCTCGAGTCGATATCGGATCATCCTGCCCTCGCGCACCGTGCGGACGACCAAGAAAACCACAACGGAAGCGACGATACCGAGGGCGACAAACCACAATTTCTTAAGGATCGCCATCGGCAAAACCGAGGAGAACCCATTAAAAAGCATGTGGCCCACTACAGCCATAACGAACCCCGTCGTCGGAGCGAAAATCCTCACAAGTCGACTTCGTGACCTCAGCCCAAGGGCCAGACCGATACCCGTCATGCTGGTGAACAGCGGATGCCCAAACGAGGCATACACTCCCCGCAACAGCACCAGCTCCATCACGGCCTGCTTCGGGTCCCCAGCCGAAGCCGTCACACGGGCGTAGTTATCTGCACGGGCGTAGTACATAATGTTCTCGACAAAGGCGAAACCAATTGCCGAGAGCCCGGCCATGCTCACCGTCTGAACTACCGAGGTCATCCGTCGCCCCATGCCGATGGCCAGCGCGAAAAGCACAAGCGCCTTGCATGATTCCTCAACAAAGGGAGCCGAATACACTGCCGGACCGGCGCCCGATGCTGGATCAACCCCACCTGTCACCGAGAGCATCCCGGCCATCCACGTGTTCACGTGCATGCTAATCCAGGTCGCGACGCACGCTCCCCAACAAAAGCAGAGAAACCACACGTGCAGGTGCCGGGTTCTGAATCGATCAAGAAAAATAAAGATCGCTGACCACACAGCAGCCGTCGGCCACGCGTAGTGGAAGGCCAGCTTCAAGGACTGGTTGGTGATCCCCGGGATGACACCCTTCTGACCTTGCTGCTCGACCTCAGTATCGGCATGCACGATGACGTAGGTGTGGACCATGCAGGCCGCTGAGATCAGCACTAACGCAAGCAACACCCAGAACCACGGATTACGCAACGCACGCTGCCACCAGGGACGACGCGCAATGGGCGTGGGGGCAACGTACGACATAGTTGAAAGACTACCGGCCGCCCGGGACACTTTCCGATGCGCCAAGTCCTCGCCCGGCGAAACACGGGAAGACACGGTGGCGGCCCGGGTGGGAATCGAACCCACGCGCGACAGATTAGAAGGCTGCTGCTCTATCCGCTGAGCTACCGGGCCATATTCGACATACTATCGGGGTTCGGCCTTGATGGCCCAGCCGGCCCCAACCAGTAGCGAACATGCCTGCATGCATTTGTTCGGCATCCTAGCCTGTCCCCGTGACTGATTCGACGCACGCAGATCCCGCCACCCCACCGGTGAAGTGGTCGTCGATCATCGTTTCGGCCTACCTACCGACGCTGATGTCCTCCCTGGGCTACGGCGCAGTGATTCCGCTCATCCCACTCACCGCAGTACATATCGGAGCATCGGCAGCCCTCGCTGCCGCAATTGCCGCGCTTGTCGGTATCGGCCAAATCATCGGAGATGTGCCTGCCGGATGGCTCGTAACAAAGATCGGTGAGAAATGGTCTCTAGTGATAGCCATGCTCATTGACGCGGTTGCGCTTGTGTCCATGGGGCTGGTGCACCACCTTGGTTTGCTAGCTGTCGCGGTCTTTGTCAACGGCATGGCCGGCGCCGTGTACGGCATTGCCCGACAGAATTACCTGACGGTAGCGATCCCATACCGATACCGAGCTCGCGCGCTGTCCACCCTCGGCGGAGTGTTCCGGGTGGGTTGGTTTGTCGGCCCCATGGCGGGATCGTGGATTCTCCGCGAAGCCTCCATGTCATGGGCATACGGATTTGCATCCGTTGCCAGTGTTCTCGCCGCTGCCGTGACCACCGTCATGCCCGACCTTCCCCCAGTCGATGTCCCACAAACTGCCGTTGACGATGCCCCCACCAAGATCTCGACGTGGACGATAGCCAAACAGAACTCCAAGGTCCTGTGGACGACGGGGTTGGGAGTGACAGCTCTCATGGTCGTTCGGTCCGCGCGACGCTCCCTACTCCCGTTGTGGTGCCACGCCAACGGTCTTTCCCCAGCCACCACGGACCTTATCTATGCCTGGTCGATGGCTGCTGACGTCCTACTCTTCCTGCCCGGCGGAGCCCTCATGGACAGATTCGGACGCTGGTGGGTGGCAGTGCCGTCAATCTTCATCCAGGCCCTTGCACTCCTCACCTTGCCGCTAGCCCATACAGCGACGACTATCGGCATCGTCGCCCTCGCCATCGGTATTGGCAACGGCGCGAGTTCCGGCATCGTCATGACGCTGGGATCCGATGCCTCTCCCAATATCGGACGCCCACAGTTCTTGGCAGCGTGGCGACTCCTCTCCGATACTGGCTCAGCAATGGGACCAATCGTGGTCACCCTTGTCACCCTAGCCTGGCCATTGTCGGCCGCCAGCATCGTGATGTCGATCATCGGCCTGGTCGGCAGCTACTGGATGGGGCGCTGGGTGCCGCACGGCAAACGCTAATTGACGCCGTCCTCGCCCACCCGCTGTCCTAACTACCGACTAGGCTGTGATGCCGTGAAAGACATGCTGGTGTGGATCGATTGCGAGATGACCGGGCTCGACCTGGCCCACGACGGGCTCATCGAGGTGGCCGCACTGGTCACCGATGGACAGCTCAACGTTCAAGGTGAGGGGGTGGACGTCATCATCAAGCCCGAGCCCCAGTGGCTCGATCACATGAATGATTTCGTGCGCAACATGCACACCACATCCGGCCTTCTTGCGGAGCTCGACAAGGGACTGACGATGGCGCAGGCCCAGGATCAGGTGCTCGACTACATCCGTACCTACGTCCCACAGGCTGGTAAGGCGCCGTTAGCTGGCAACACCATAGGCACCGACCGCTCCTTCCTGGCCAAGGACATGCCTAAACTCGCGTCCTACGTGCACTACCGCAACGTCGACGTCTCCTCCATCAAGGAACTGGCACGACGCTGGTACCCGCGCGCATTCGGACACTCCCCGGAGAAGCAGGGCAACCACCGAGCGCTCGCTGACATCCAGGAGTCCATTGAGGAGCTCATGTACTGGCGCGAGGTCCTTATGGTTCCTTCCCCTGGGCCGGAAACCACGCGTTGTGATGAGATCGCGGCCAAGTATCAGGGCTTCCTCACCGGGGCTGGGAGAGACTGACGCCGGCGGGCGAGAAAGTCAAAGTTGCATTTCTGTTTCAGAAACAGATACCCTTCACGGGTTGCCTGAGAGAGGCACGTGGTGGCTATAGCTCAGTCGGTAGAGCACCTGGTTGTGGTCCAGGGGGTCGCGGGTTCAAGTCCCGTTAGCCACCCCATTCTTTGAGAAGGGGGAGGCGACTCCCCCTTAACCCCCTCGAGCGGGTCAAGTACCCAGGTCCCGGCTCGTTTATTTCTGGCTTACTCCTCAGCTCGCCCGACCCCACTCACGACCTTGACGTCAGTGAGGGCACGTGCCGCAATCATCGTCTCCTCGTAGCACGACGCTTTACCCAACATCGTCCAAAAATGGCCAGAGGGCGTCCACGATGTGGAACATGAGATTGTTGACCATTCTCAACCCCTTCGGCGGGACACAATGCTCCCCATGACCGTGAAGAATCAGCATTCCGCCGCTGAAGAGCAACACCTCCGGCGAAGCCTCAGCAATAGGCACATCCAACTTATTGCCATTAGCGGCGCCATAGGTACCGGCCTGTTTATGGGCTCCGGCAAATCCATCAGCACTGCCGGTCCGAGCATCGTGGTGGCCTACCTCGTTATCGGCGCAATGCTCTTCTTCGTCATGCGTGCCATGGGCGAGTTGTTGCTGCACAACCTGCAATGGAAGTCTTTTCAGGATTTTGCCGCTGACCTCCTCGGCCCGTGGGCAGGATTCTTTCTGGGATGGACGTATTGGTTGTGCTGGGTCGTCACAGGCATGGCCGACGTCATCGCCATCACCTCGTATTGGAGTTTCTGGACTCACGACCGCGCTTGGGCCTTCATCCTCACCGCGACGACGCTTCTCCTGCTCCTCGCCCTCAACCTCTTAACGGTAAAACTTTTCGGCGAGCTGGAGTTCTGGTTTGCCCTTATCAAGATCGTCGCGATCCTCACCCTCATTGCGGTGGCAATTGTGCTCATCGTCATGGGATTTACCTCAGCCAGCGGATATAAGGCGTCGGTGTCGAATCTGTGGTCCTACGGTGGCTTCGCTCCACGTGGCTGGAGCGGATTCTTCGGCGGCTTCCAGATCGCAGTCTTTGCCTACGTCGGTATTGAGCTGGTCGGCACCACCTCTGCTGAGACCGCCAATCCCCCAAAGACGATGCCTAAGGCCATCAACGCTGTGCCGGTCCGTGTTCTCGTGTTCTATGTGGCAGCTCTACTCGCCATGATGTGCGTTACCCCATGGAATCTCATCCAGACCGATTCCTCCCCCTTCGTGCAAATGTTCGGGCTCATTGGATTTACCGCAGCCGCTGGCATCATGAACTTCGTCGTCCTCACCTCAGCGGCCTCGAGCGCCAACTCAGGCGTCTACTCAACGTCTCGCATGCTCTACGGCCTAGCCCACAAGGGCATGGCGCCCCGCGCGTTCGGCAAGCTATCCCGCCACGGTGTCCCCGGCTGGGGACTGTTCTGCACCATCATCCTCATCGGATCGGCCCTCATCCTCGCCGCGAAAGACTCGGTCATGGGAGCATTCACACTCGTTACGACGGTGTCGGCGGTGCTGTTCGTCTTCGTATGGAGCATGATCCTCATCAGCCATATCGTCCACGTACGACGCAACCCTCAAGCTCATGCCAAGTCGATCTATCCGATGCCCGGCGCCAGTTTCATGCCGTGGGTCGTACTCGCTTTCTTCGTCTTTGTCATTGTCCTTCTCACTGGAGCTGACGACACACTTCAAGCCTTGCTTGCTGCTCCTATCTGGTTCGTCGTGTTGGGGATCGTGTGGGCAATCGTTCGGCGCCGCTCCCACCATGACGACCTCGAGACCGACCTGCCAGCCGACTAGACCCCCAACTCCAGCCGCTACAGTAAGTACGGTCGAATCCGGTCATTGCGGGGGTAAATCATGTCCGACGAGGGCGTCATGGGCAAACCGACGACGAAGCGCGTCGGTAGCCACTACGTTCTCGACGATGTGCTTGGACGCGGTTCCATGGGCACGGTGTGGCGCGGCCATGACCTCAATGACGGATCCCCCTGTGCCATCAAGATTCTCAACCCAACCCTGACGACGGATAAGGGCGCAACCCGACGCTTCATCGATGAGCGTGACATCTTCATGTCCGTCGACGATGACGCCGTCGTCCGGGTCACTGACATGGTCGTCGAGTCCTCAACGTTTGCCATCGTCATGGAATTGGTTGACGGCCCGGATCTCGCGCAAGTCCTGAAATCCCTTCCGGATCATCGCCTGGACCAGGGCACGGCGGTCTCCCTGGGAATCGAGGTTTGCCAGGCTCTCGCCGCAATTCACCGCGTCGGTATTCGGCATCTCGACATCAAACCAGCGAATATCCTCATTGAGGATCCTGAGAATGTCAGCGGGGCGCGGATTACCGATTTCGGCGTCTCCGAAGTGGTCGCCTTTCATGGCCCGCGCGAAGTCGTTGGTACCCCTTATTACCAGGCTCCTGAAGTTGCAGCTGGTTGGACGCCGACGGCCGCCAGCGATCTGTACTCATTTGGTGTGACCTTATACGAGATACTCGCTGGCCACATGCCGTTTCAGGCTAATTCAGCCGGAAATCTTCTCCGCAATCAGCCTCCACCAGCCATCCCCGGCGTCGATCCACGGCTGTGGAACACCATACTGACGTGCCTGGCTCCCGATCCTTCTCAGCGTCCCGACAGTGCTGAAGTGCTGGCCTCTGAGCTGCGTTCGTGGCGCAACGGTGAGCAACCGGTACGACTCGTCAGTCGACGGTCCCAGCCTGTCCGACCCACTCCACAACCTATGCCCAGGCCACGACTGGTACGGTCGGCACCGTCAGCGATAAGCGGAGCTACTCCCCCGGCACCGTCGGCGACATCTGTCGCTACACAACAGCGCGGCAGTGGGTGGGTTATTGCTCTGTTAGCTGTGCTGGTACTGGTTGGAGCCGGGGTGTTCTTCTACGTCAAGGGGATGCCCGGATCTCATTCGGATGCCGCTCCTCAACCAACCCAGGCACCAATCTCTACCTCTACGCCAGAGGTCAGGCCAACGCGAACTGTGACGGCTCATGCCACGGTGACAACGATGAGTTCTCCCATACAGATCCAGCTTCCTGGCGGGGCGGTGGAGTGTGGACAAGGGGCCTGGATCGCAAATCCTCGCACCACCTGTCCTCTGGCATTGGAAGTGGTGCGGTCTGTGCCAGCAAACCATCCGGCAAGCTTCGCCATTGACGCGCAGGATCCAAGAACAGGAAAATCACGACACTTTTCCTGCAATACCGTCGGGCAATACGTCGACTGTGGCAGCCAGGATCTCGAGGTCTATCTCGTCATACCCGGATGATAGGTCACTGGCATAGTGATGCCAGCTGGCCTACTGTGAAATACTTCTGCCTATGAGACGGCGAACAATCATCGCAGCCGGTTTGAGCATGCCGCTTACTGGATGCGTCTCTCAAGATTCCCAGCCCAAGGAGCCACCGTCCACCACGGTTACGGCATCACCGACTCCTTCTGGCACCTCGACGTCATCCTCGGCAAGCCCGACGTCGGCTCCATCTCACGCCTCAACGGCTACCTCCAGGCCGACCCCAATCCGCATGAATCTGCGAGCTGTCGAAATCGCCAAGAAATTGTCTCCCGAGCAACGCGCCGGCCAATGCATTCTTGTCGGCGTAGTGCCATCAGACTCCCCCGAATACATCACCAACCTCATTGACACCCAGTGCTTAGCCGGAATCTTCCTGCTAGGACACTGGACGAGCAGGTCCAAGCTTGAGGCCATGCTCAGCGCTGTTAATCACGTCAGCCCGCAGGGCATCAAACCTATTGTCGCAACTGACCACGAAGGTGGCGAAATCCAGAACATCCGGGTGCCAGGAGTCGATCACCTGCCGAGTCAGGAAGCTCTGGCCCGGATGTCCCCGGCCAAGGTGCAAGCAGTCGTAACGACCGGTGCTCGTCAACTCGCCAAACTCGGCGTCCATATGGTCTTCTCCCCCGTGGCTGGCGTCATCGACCCTCGCCTTGGGGTACGTAATAAGCCAATTGCCAAGCATCATCGTGGTTTCGGAACCGATCCGCACCTCTGCGGGCAATACTCGGCAGCCGTCGTTGCGGGACACCGCAAAGCGGGGATCATTTCGACCACTAAGCATTTTCCTGGCATCGGACGGATCACGGAGGATACTGACTTCAAATCCGCCGGGATTACTGACGACAAGACCACCCGCCACGACCGATATCTTGAGTCTTTCCGGATGGCCTTTGACGCTGGATCTGAAGCCGTCATGATCGCATCCGCGTACTACTCAAAGATCGATCCCGGCACCCTCGGGTTATTTTCATCAAAGATTATGACAGATATGCTGCGCGGAGACTTCGGTTATCAGGGACTCATCGTGTCCGACGACCTGGGGAGTTCAGTCTCAGTATTCTCAGTCGATGGTGGTCATCGGGCAAGCAAATTCGTCTCTGCCGGCGGCGATCTAGCTATCACAGCTGACCCCCTTCTGGCAGGCCCCATGATTCGCGCGTTGACGTCGACCGCGACGTCCGCGTCCGGTAAGAAGCGTCTTGTTGACGCTGCTAGCCATGTCATCAATGTCAAATTGGCGCATTCATTGACGAAGTGAGGGGAGAACGAATCATGACTGACGATGGATCCAGCAAAGAGAAGTACCCAGACGATTCACACTCTGGCTACAATGACGCCGAATTGACCCCCGAGCAGCCCGATCCGAATAGTGGTCAAGCGCGAGATGACGAGCCAGCCCGGGAACTCTCGCAGGATCGCGAGGCTACGCAGCAATTCTCGACGAATCCTGACGATTACGACAATCAGCAGTATCCGCAGCAAAGCGATTATCAGAACGCCCAGTACCCACAAGACTGGAACCAATACCCCCAGAGCGGCGATGGTTGGGGAAGCGAGAGTACTGCCCCCGGATGGGGCCAGCCAGCAGGACAGTATGAAGGCTGGAATGGCCAGTATCCCCAGCAAGGCTGGGACGGACAAAACCCCCAGCAGGGGTGGGACCCCACCCAGTATCCACAACAAGGGTGGCAAACCGGCCAGAACCCGCAAGGATGGGATAGCCACCAGGGCTGGGACCCCAACCTTCAGGGCTGGGACGGCCAGCCCGGAGCACAGATCGATGACGTCCAAAGCACTCCCGCGGCTGCTATCGGCCAGGGTGACGTCGATAATCTTCAAAACGACCCAAACTATTACTTCGACAGCAATGGTGAACGTGGGCCTGGCTGGTACGGCCCATCTGGAGCGTTCTTCCCTGCCACGCAGGCATATGAGCCTAACGCACAGCCAGATCTCAGCTACATGGCTGAGGGAACACCCGCAGGTACAACCGGCACCGACCATGAGCACATCAGCGAACCGGTCGGCGGGATCCCATTCAGCGATGCTCCCCAACCTACACGCAAAAGTCAATACTGGATTATTGCCGTTGCAGCAATTCTCGTCGTTGCCATCGGTGCCGGAATATTCTTTTATCTGAGGTCCAAGTCGGGTGCGACGAAAGCTGTTCCTGCAACAGCATCGAAGCCGGCCGCCTCGGCCTCAAAGTCCCCTACCCCTGAGGTCACGGTCACCTCGACATCGACGGCCACTGCCGGCGCTACAAGTGTCGCTCCTGCTTCCGCCACACCGATGCCGAGCGTTCCCAACGATGCCTCGACTACCCCGTCTCCTGACCTCGTCCGTCAGCTATTTAATGCCCCGGACGCGCAAGTGCAGTGGGTCAGCCTGGCTGCCGATGGACAAAACGCTGCTGTTGCCTATGCGTCTACATTTAATATTAACGGTAAATCCGCCGGTCCCAATGGCGGACACCTGGTAATGAGGAAAAATGGAAGTCATTGGGAGCCTCTCTCCCAGGGCGGTGTCATTGTCGATGATAATGACTGCGATGCAATGCTCAAGACCCTGGGAGATAAGGCAGCTGTTGCAGCCAGCCAGGTCATGAACAATAAACAGTGCGATGCCGCCATCGTGTACGACTTGGCTAAGGCGAGCCCCATCCGTCTTGGCGAAATGGCAGGTGTTGGACCTCTTAACTTAGACAAGAGCACCTCCGAACTTGCCAGTACAATCCACGTTATTCCGGACGGCGTCGGTGACGGTTGCACGCGAAACCCAACGGCATATAGCCGATACGGCGATCTCCTCGGTGGTGTCTGGACCCAGGGCGGTAAGGCACAAGCATACCTCTTTACCGGGGGCAACAACGCCACCTCAAATGGAGCACGCATTGGAATTACAGAGGCACAACTGCGGTCTGACTATTCTAAACTCAAACTGACCGACGTCAGCACGGAGTTCTCAGGAATCAAGCTGGGCTTTCAGAAGGCCCTCGCATATTCGTATCACGGCAAAGAAATCGATTACCTCTTTAACGGTGGCAAGGTTGTCGCCTACATGATTAGGAATTCTGACTTCAGCCCAACAACGTGTTGATAACCAGATTCAAGCAATGACGTGGCTTCCTGTTGAGAGGAAGCCACGTCATTGCTTATGAGATCCTATGAACTCTGCAGGCATCACAACATACATGCGTCACGGACAAGGTCACGAACTCAGTGTTGGGTGGTTGGTGCGGGTGTGTCGTCGGGTGGGGTTTGTGGTGGTGTCGTATCGTGGTAGGCGTGTGGTTATGTTGCGTGTCGACCAGACTCTAGGTTGTTGTGGCTAGCCGGCCCTGGTGTGCATGGTTGGTCCACATACTTTGATTGTGATGGTTTCTGGTCGTAGTGCTAGCGCGCCGAGCAGTTAGTGTTGGTGTGGTGGTTTCAGTGAGTGTTAGGACACGCTAGCCATGCCTCCCACGTGGCATGGTTACATAATCTGGTGGTGTGGTGTCAGGCCACACTCGTATTCCCCTACACCCGGGCCTGGTTATGTCTAGCAATAATGCGACCTATAGCTGGGGCCTGGGCGTGTGGGTATGCGTGTGTGGGTGTATCACTCCTCCAGTCAGACTGGCTGGAGGAGTGATACACCCACACACGCATACTCCTTCCCCCCTGGGGGGAAGGAACAGTATAAGTATTCCGGCAGCGTCTTACTCTCCCACACGATCCCTCGTGCAGTACCATCAGCGTTGGAAGGCTTAACGACCGGGTTCGGAATGGGACCGGGTGTTTCCCTTCCACTATGGCCACCGGAAAACCTGAAAACCATACAGTAGAACACATACATTAAACGGCGCAACCCGTGAAGGGGCTGGGAGCCGTATAGTGGATACGAGTCACGCGCACACACGCGTATGGTGTTAATGAAAGTCCTCGGTCTATTAGTACCAGTCAGCTCCACACCTTACGATGCGTCCACGTCTGGCCTATCAACCCGATCATCTCTCGGGGACCTTACCAGGAACACTCCTGTGGGAACCCTTATCTTGAAGCGTGCTTCCCGCTTAGATGCTTTCAGCGGTTATCACAACCCGACGTAGCCAACCAGCCATGCTCTTGGCAGAACAACTGGCACACCAGAGGTCAGTCCGTCTCGGTCCTCTCGTACTAAAGACAGCCCTTCTCAAGATTCCTCCGCGCGCAGCGGATAGGGACCGAACTGTCTCACGACGTTCTGAACCCAGCTCGCGTGCCGCTTT